>WNFT01000045.1_pt1 | contig 69156 bp, 66 predicted proteins | sample 5400191 | NCBI WGS metagenome assembly WNFT01 (sample SAMN13153359, study PRJNA577476) | soil metagenome | isolation source: 80 cm saprolite under Madrone tree | place: USA:California | collected 2016-06-14 | reverse complement strand
TGCCCGCTGCGCGCATTTGTCATCCCTATCCCCTGAGGCGACTTGGCGTTGTCACCTAAGGCAAGAGCCGGATGCGGTAATGCCGCTCGTCCGGATCCGTGGAGGGGGTTACGAGCAATCGTCATCTCTACTCCGACTCCGTGCGAGGAGCCAGCCGACGCGGGGCGACGTGAAAAGCGAAAGCCGCCCCGGTGGGGCGGCTCCGTTTTTCTCTCAGCTTCTGGCTCGCGCGCGGGCTAGACGGGGCCGCCCTCAGGGGAGAGCCACCACCACTGCCAGCGCACGCCCGAGCCGATCGGGTTCACGCGGCGATCCTCGCAGGGCCGCGTGCCTCTGTCAAGATGTGTCAGCGCGAAGGGCTGCGATGCGGCAGGCCGAGGGTCCTGAATACGTCGAGCCGGACGACGGCCCAGCCGAGAGCGCGGAGATGGTTGTCGATCTCGAGCAGCAGGCGGCGATCGCCCCGCCGCCGCTCGGGTGTGCCGGACCGATCGCGGCTACGCCGGCGCTCCGCGCTGCGTCGATCGAGGATGACGTCCACGGTGGCGTTGCCGGAAAACGCACGCTTCGCATACTCGTAGAGCTTTTGGCGGTCACGCGCGACGACCAGGATCTGCTTGGCGACTTGCCCGTTGGTGTCCTCGCGGTGCTTCGACCCTTCCGTCCAGCTCTTGGGAAAGGGATGGAACTGAGGCAGCACCTTGAGCGGGCCTTGATCGAGGAACTTCGCCAGAAGCACCCAGGTATCTCCGCCACACGCGGGGCATGACGAGGTTCCGATTTCAAAGCATGCCTCGCAATCGAGGCACAACGCCAGGCGGCGAAGAGGCAGATGCGCTAGCGCGGTGCTTCGTGTGTGGCGGATGTGGACCCGGGCGCTTTCCGATCTCATCAAGCTCTCGCGAAGGAGTGGCAAACCGGATGCCACAGTGAACCGTCTGACGGAAATGCCGACGCGGCAGGAGCTTACGCGCGAACGTCGCTGGCCAACCTTCCGGCAATTGCCGGGCGGCCTGGCCAGTTCGGCATCGGAGTGGTCAAGTTTGTGCCGGGAACGTCGGCGCCGACCCGACCTGACCGAGCCAGACGAGGTCGCGTGGCGATGGGCGAAAGGCGAGGCGCCGGCGGAGCAGCCTCACGGCGTCGTCGTAGCGTCCGAGCCTGAGTTGGCACACGACCATCGTTTCCTCGAACAGCTCCCACTGGGCGTGGCTGCCCCCCACGCGGTGGATCTCGCCCGCGACGGTCTCGATGCGCGCGAGGGCCCCGGCGTAGTCGCCGGCGACGTAGGCCGCGACGCCCTGCACCAGCGGCAGCGCCACCGTGCCCGCGATCGGATGCCCCCTAGCGTCGAGGGCCTGCAGGCCGGCGATCAGCTCCGAGAGCGCCGCGTCGTCGCCCACCGACGCGTACGCGAGCGCCGCGTGGATGTCACCGAAGATGAACCCCGGCCGCGTGACGCGCGTCGCGAGATCGGCGAGTCGCCGCCAGGGTAGTGGCCCCTTCTGGCAGTCGTAGAGCCCGAAGCGCCAGAGCAGCGCCGAGCCGTCGATCATGGCCAGCCGCGGGTTGGGCGATGCCGCGATGTCGCGCTCGTAGATCTCGAGTGCGCGCTCGGGACGACCGCACTGAAGCTCGAACAGGCCCAGGTGCCAGGCGAGGTGGCAATAGAACGGGGCGCGACGATCGTAGCCGGTCAACCAGTCTGACAGCAGCGCGATTCCCCCCTCGTTGTCGACGGTCTCGTAGCAGATGTGGGCGATGTTGTGGCTCGCGTTGGCATTGCCCGGGCATTGCTGGAGCGAGCGCTCCGACAGGCGCCGGGACTCAGCGTAGCGGCCGACCTCGTGATACGCGAACGCCAGCGCGGACTGAAACCACCAGTCGTCGCCGTAGGCAGTCCCCAGGCGCTCCACGAAGGCGGCGCGGAACTCCTCGCGATCGGCGCGCCCGCCCAGGCCGATGCTGCTGCCCGCCTGGTTCACCAGCAGAGCGTCGCGCGGGAACTCGCTCAGATGCTCTCCGATCAGGCCGAGCCCGCGCCCAGTCTCACCGCCGACGATCGCGGACAGCGCCGCGACGTGCTGCTGCTCGCGCCGGGTCGCCCCGGCCACCAGTCGACGCGCCTGGTCGACGGCCGTCCTCGCCGTCGCGCCGTCACCCTGGAAGAGGGCGAAGAGCGCGGCGCCCGCGTGACCGAGGGCGAATCCCTCGTCATCCGCCACGGCCGCGGCGAACGCTTGATCGGCGCCGAAGCCGTACGAGAGAAGCCGATCCATGCCTGTCTGGTAGTGCTCGGCGGCGACGGGCGACGATGTCGACACGCGCAATCCGTAGCGATCGGCGAGGCTCATGGCTTGTTCAGGTGGTTCAGGGCCAGGCCGGGCCGGGGCCACTCGAACGATACGAGCGTGCCGCCCATCGACAGGGTCGCGAACGCGGTCCTGAGATCTGGGCCGCCGAAGCACACGTTGGTGACCATCAAATCCGGCAGCGTGTACTGGTCGACGCGGCTGCCATCCGGCCAGATGTCGCTGACCGCGCCGGTGATGAGCGTCGCCACGCAGATGTGGCCCTCACGATCGACGGCCAGCGAGTCGAACATCTGATAGCCGCCGAGTCCCGCGACGACCGTCCCCTTTTCGCCGCGATACGGGCCGTTCGCCGACTCGATCTCGCCGGGCGCCGAGAGACGAAACGCCCAGCAGCGCGCCGTGGGCGTCTCGACGACGTAGAGCGTCCGCTCGTCCGGCGAGAGCCCGATACCGTTCGGCCGCTCCAGCGGGAAGACGGCCTCCTTGATCATCGAGCCGTCGGCCCTCGCGTAGTAGACGGCGCCGCGATCCATCTCGCGCTCGCGCGTCTTGCCGAGATCGGTGAACCAGAAACCGCCCGCGCTGTCGAACACGAGATCGTTGGGCCCGCGGAGCTTCTGCCCATCGCAGGCGTCGTAGAGCGTCTCGAACTTCCCGCTCTCGGGCTCGACCACCTGGATGAGGCCGCCCGCGTAGTCGTCGGCCTGGGCGATCGGGAACAGCTTGCCGGGCCGCTCGACGAACTTCAGGCCGCCGTTGTTCGTCACGTAGATCTTGCCACGCGGGCCCATGGCGGCGCCGTTCGGCCCGCCGCCGAGCGTGGCGAGCACGCGCACCTTGCCGTCCGGCGTGACGCGCGAGAGCGCACGCCGTTCGATCTCGACCAGGATCACCGAGCCGTCGGGCATCGCCACCGGGCCTTCGGGAAAGCGCAGGCCCGACGCGATCTGCTTGAACGCTGGCGTGATCGTTTTCACCTCCGCCTCCTGATCCGGTGGTCCCTGGAGCGTAGGTGACGCTGGCGCCGACGTCAAAAGGAAAGCGCGGTATGATTCGTGGCCATGCGGTCCGATCGCGTGATCTCGACCATCGACTTCCACGCGGCGGGAATCGGGATGCGGCTGCTCACGAGCGGCCTCGGGCGGCTCCCGGGGGGCACGATCGGCGAGAAGCGCCGCTGGTTCCGGGAGCATCACGATGACCTGCGAACGGGGCTCTGCCTCGAGCCGCGAGGACACCGGAGCCTCCTGATCGCGGTGATGACCGAGCCGGTCACGCCCGGCGCTCATTTCGGGCTCTTCTTCATGTACGCTGGCGGCTACTACGTCTCGTGCGGTGAGGCGACGATCGGCGCCGCGACCGTGGCCCTGGAGACCGGGATGGTGCCGAGAGAGGGCGTCGAGACCCGGGTGGTCATCGACACGGAGGCCGGTGTCGTCGAGACGATCGCGCGCTCGGACGGCGACCGTGTCCGCGAGGTCACGCTTCGCTGGACGCCGTCCTTCGTCGTGCTCGTTGGGCAGGTTGTCGAGGTCGACGGGGTGGGCGAAGTGCCGGTCGACATCGCAGTCGGCGTCGGCAACGTCTTCGCGATCGTCGAAGCGTCCCACGTCGGGGTCGCCGTGAGGCGGGAGCTCGCGAAGCGGATCGCCCAGCGGGGCATGGCAGTCCGCGAGGCGGTGAACGCACAGCTCCGGGTCGACGTTCCAGGTCTCGGCAAGGCGAGCGTGGACAACGTCCTCGTTCACGAGCTCCCGGACGTCGCCGGCGTGTCGCCGAACGCGCTGGTCTGGGGCCCGGGCCAGATCGACGCCGCCCCCTGCGGCTCGGGCACCTGCGCGCGCATGGCGCTCTTCCATCACCGTGGCCTGATGCGCGTCGGCTCGACGGTCACGAGTCGCGGGCTGCTGGGGCTCGACTTCACGGGCCGAATCGCCGGGGAGACCGAAGTCGAGGGCCGGCGCGCGATCCTTCCGGAGATCACCGGCACCGCCTACCTCACCGGCTTCAGCCAGTTCCTCTTCGATCCCGACGACCCGGTGCGGACCGGCTACCTGCTCGAGGCATGACCGCGCCGTGAAGACCCTGGTCCTCGGTGGCGGCGTTGTGGGAGTGACGACGGCGTACTTCCTGGCCAGGGCGGGCCACGAGGTCACGGTTGTCGAGGAAAAGGACGCGCTCGGTCTCGAAGCCACGGCCGCGAACGCGGGGATCATCGCGCCCGGCCACTCGTTCGCATGGGCCTCGCCGCGCGCCCCCCGCATGCTCTGGCAGTCGCTGCGCGGCGCCGAGACAGCCATCCGCGTGCGGCTCGCGCCCGACCTCCGGCTCTACACGTGGGGCCTCCGCTTCCTGCGCGAGTGCACGGCCGAGCGGGCGCGACGGAACACGCTGATCAAGCTGCGTCTCTGTCAGTACAGCCAGGCGGTGATGAACGAGCTGGCCCGGGCCGAGAGCATCGAGTATCACGCGATCGCGCAGGGCGCGCTCTATCTCTATCGCGACCCGGCCGAGCTGGAGGCGGGGACGAAGAAGATGGCGCTCCTCGCCGAGCGCGGCCAGAAGCAGGAGATCCTCGACGCGCGCCAGGTCGCCAAGCTCGACCCGGTCTTCGAGCCGGTTCGGCACAAGATCGCCGGCGCGATCCGTGACGTCGGAGACTCGAGCGGCGATGCACGGCTGTTCGTCGAGAATCTGGCGCGGGTGTGTCGCGAGAAGCTCGGCGTCGTGGTGAGGCTCGGCGCGCGCGTTACCGCGCTGCGGGCGGACGGCGACCGGATCGACGGCGCCCTCACCAGCGACGGGGTGCTGACCGCGGACAGCTACGTGCTGGCGCTCGGCGTGGGCGCGCCGATCGTCGCGCGCACGGCCGGAGTCGACCTGCCCATCTATCCAGCGAAGGGGTACTCCTCGACGTTTCCGCTGAAGCGGGGCGGCCTGGCACCGACGGTGCCCGGCGTCGACGAGAAGTGGCTGGTCGGCTGGTCGCGGCTCGGCGACCGGCTACGTCTGACGTCGACCGCGGAGTTCGCCGGCTACGACTGGGGCTGGACGCCGCGGGACTTCAACAACATTCTCCGGCTCGCCCGCGATCTCTTCCCCGACGCCGCCGACTACGACCAGGGCCAGTACCGCGCGTGTCTGCGGCCGATGACGCCCGACGGGCCGCCGATCCTCGGACTCGGCCGGCACCGCAACCTCTTCCTCAATTGCGGGCACGGCCACATGGGCTGGACGATGGCCTGCGGCACCGGGAGGATCGTCGCCGATCTGATGACCGCGCGCATGCCCGAGCTCGACCTGGAGGGTCTGACGCTCCGACGGTGAGCGCCGAGACGACACCGTCGTCAGCGGACACTGCGGCTCAACATCTTGGCGAGCTCGCCCACGTCCGGCGCGGTCTCGAGCTCCTGCATAGCCGCGAGAACGGACTCCGCCCGCTCGCGCGGGAGCACGCGGGCCGCGCAGTCGTGGAACTTGGTCGTGAGCTCCGCGTCGGTCAGCGGGTTCTGCGGTTGCCCCTTCGCGTGGCGGACACGGCGCGTGAGGCGTCGGCCGTCCATCAGGCTGATCGCGACCTCGCTGAACCGTGTCGGGAGACTCTCGCGGGTCGTCTGCTCCGGGTGGACGAACATCCGCACCTTCGGCATGAGGGCCTGCGCGTCGGCGCGGCGCACGCGCGCCTCGGCGAACTGTGCGAGTCCCACCGTGCGGTCCAGCAGTGCGACCGCGATGCAGTAGGGCATCGAGAACTTGCCCTGCAGACCCGTCTCCGCCTGGTCGTAGATGAGCTGGTGCGGCGCCATGTAGCTGACGCCGCACTCGACGGCCACGACCGCCTTCGGGTCGATCGCGTGCTCCTCCGCCAGCGCCAGCGTCGCGTCGAGCGCCTGGTGCGTACTCGCGCACGCCGGGAAGCGCTTGACCCCGATGCCCGGGTCCACGAGGTCGTGCGGCGCGCCGAGGCCCGCCGTCGTCAGCTCCCATGCCGGTCGGCTGCCTCCTCCGTGGGTGGCGCCGAAGCCGTCGCCGTGCTCGAGCGCCCGGGGATTCCCCGTGAAGCCCGCCTCCGCGAGGAGGGCCGCCTCGATGCCGCATCGGGCGGCGTGGCCGACGTGCAGCGGCTTGCAGTCGGTCCCGAAATTCGCCTTGATCCCGCTCGCCATGGACGCGGCGATGGCGAGCGCGTTGGCGGTCCGCTCGGCTGAGAGACCGAGGAGCTTGGCCGCCGCGGCGGCGGCGCCGAAGACGCCAAGCGTCGCCGTCGCGTGCCAGCCGATCTCGTAGTGGGCCGGGTTCAGCGCGCGCCCGAGCTTCGCTTCGATCTCGACCCCGGCGACGAACGCTGCGAGGAGCGCCGCGCCGGAAGCACGCTGGCGCTCGCCGAGCGCCAGCGCGGCGGAGAGGATCGGCACGGACGGATGCCCGGACAGCGACTGGTTCAGGTCGTCGTAGTCCAGAGCGTGCGAGGCGGTTCCGTTCGCCAGCGCCGCGTCCTCCACCGACGCGCGCAGCGGTGTCCCGATGATCGTGGCTTCGTCGGGCGCGCGCCGATGCGCGATGAGCGCGCGGACGCGCGCGGCCGTCGGCTCCACCGAGCCGGCCAGGGTCACGCCCAGCGTGTCGAGGATCGCCCGGCGCGCGGCGCGCACCGTCGCCTCCGGAAGCTTCTCGAACGACTCAGTCACCACGTAGGCGGCCAGCTGCTCGATGACCGAGAGCCCGCCGGGCTGCTTGCTCGTCATGATCGAGTCCCTCCAGGTCCGCGCGTGCGCTCAGTCCTCACTCGCTCGATCCGTCGCGCGCGTAGGATACTAGATGACGGCTGTCGGTGCACCAAGGGGGCTGAGTCATGTCCGTCGCGCTGATCCGCGAATATTGGGCGTACCACCACTGGGCGAATCGCAAGCTCTTCGAGGTGACGGCGGCGCTCGGCGAGGAGGCGGCCGGGCGCCCCGTCGGCACGCAATTCAGCGAGCCCACGCTCCGCGCGATGCTCGTTCACATCTACGGTGCGGAGTGGTTCTGGCTCGAGACGTGGCGGGGCCGCCCGCCGGCGGTCGTCCGCGGCGACCCGACCTATGGCCTCGTCATCCGAACGCTCGGCGAGCTCAGGCGGTGGTGGGACGAGCTCGAGGCCGAGCAGCGGCGGTTCCTCGACGACCTCGTCGAGACCGACCTCGCGCGCCCGCTCGACGGAACGACCCCGGAGGGCCGGACGTACAGCCGGCCGCTGGGTATGCTCCTCCTCCACGTTCCGACCCACGCCGCCCATCACCGGAGCGAGCTCGCCACCATGCTCACGATGGTGAGCGGCTCGCCCCCCGACACGGGCATCAATTCGTACTACCGCGAGAAATCCGAACGGGAGAGCCGATGACCGCCGAGCTTGTCACGATTCCGGCCCGCTCGGGCAAGGCGGCGCGCGTGAGTGCCGGCCAGCGCATCAAGGTCGTCAACACCCACGGGACGCAGGTGGTCGACGCCTGGGCATTCAACGCGCTCGACCTGACGGAGTGGATGTCGATGGAGGCGAGCCGCGTCTCGTTCATGAAGCTCGCGGCCGCCGTCGGCGACACGTTCGTCACGAATCAGCGGCGCCCGATCCTGACGCTGGTCGAGGACACTTCACGATGCGCGCACGACACACTCATGGCGCCCTGCGACCGGTGGCGCTACGGCCTGCTGGGCGTGGAGGGCTATCACGACAACTGCCGGGACAACCTGCACGCAGCGCTCGCGAACCTCGGTGTGGTGATCCGGGCGACGCCGCCCTCGCTCAACCTCTTCATGAACATCCCATGGACGGCCGACGGGCGCCTCGCGTGGGGCGAGCCCGTGTCCAGCCCGGGAGGCTACGCGGTGTTCAGGGCCGAGATGGACCTCGTCGTTGCCCTTTCCGCCTGTCCCCAGGACATCCTGCCGATCAACGGCCGCACCGGCCGCACGACCGAGGCGCACTTCATCGTTCAGTAGGTGTCGCGCGGATCAGAGGCCGGGCGCGCTCGACGGTCGAGCGTGGGCCTGTGCTAGCATCGCGACGCCATGGCGACGCTGCGGAGCGCCGAGCGATTCCTCACCACCCACACCGGCAGTCTTCCGCGTCCGCCGGATTTGATCCGGATGATGTTCGCGAAGGAGGAAGGCGTGCCGGTCGACTCGGCCGCCCTCGGGGGGCGCATTCGTGCCGCCGTGGCCGAGATCGTGCGCAAGCAGGTGGAGGCCGGTGTCGCGATCGTGAACGACGGCGAGATGAGCAAGCCGAGCTACGCGACCTACGTCAAGGACCGCCTGAACGGATTCGGAGGCGCGAGCCATCCGCTCCAGTATCGGGATCTCGTGGACTTCCCGGAGATGGCCCAGCGTGTCTTCGGCGACCCCGGCCGGTCCCGCCGCCGGACGCCGGCGTGCGATGGGCCGATCAGCGTGCGCGACCCGCGGGCCGCCGAGACCGACGTGGAGAATCTGCGGGCGGCGCGTGAGGCGGCGAAGGCCGAGCACGTGTTCATGTCGGCCGCGTCCCCGGGCGTCATCTCGCTGTTCTTCCGCAACGATCATTACCCGAGCCACGAGGCCTACCTGTTCGCCATCGCGGAGGCGATGCGGCCCGAGTACGAAGCGGTGGCGCGGGCCGGCTTCGACCTGCAGGTCGACTGCCCCGACCTCGGGATGGGGCGGCACATCCAGTTCGCCGACCTGAGCCTCGACGAGTTCCGCACGATGGCCCGGCTGCACGTCGAGGCACTGAATCACGCGCTCGCGAACGTCTCGCCGGAACGGTCACGCCTGCATCTGTGCTGGGGCAACTACGAGGGGCCGCACCATTACGACGTCGCCCTCGCCGATATCATCGACATCGTCTTCACGGCCCGTCCCGCGAGTCTCTCCTTCGAGGCCTCGAATCCGAGGCACGCGCACGAGTGGCGGTTGTTCGAGCGCGTGAAGCTGCCCGCGGGCAAAGTCCTCATCCCCGGCGTCCTCGACTCGACCACCAACTTCATCGAGCACCCGGACCTCGTGGCCGAGCGTATCGGCCGCTACGCGCGACTGGTCGGACGCGAGAACGTCATCGCCGGGACGGATTGCGGGTTCGGCACCTGGGTCGGCCAGGCCGCCATCGATCCGGACATCGCGTGGGCGAAGCTCGCCAGCATGGCCGAGGGCGCGCGCCGGGCGACGCGGGAATTCTGGTAACACGTCCGCGGCGAGACCAGCCGAGGCACATCGATGACCAGGCAGACAGGCTTTCCAGTGATCGCCGCCGAGGCGCTCGCCGAGCTTCGGCGGCGGATCGGTATCCCGGTGCGGCGCCCGGAGCCGTACATCGAGACGGCCACGCGGGACGCCGTGCGCCACTGGATGGCCGGGATCGGCGACCGGAACCCGTTCTGGCTCGATGCCGGCGTGGCGCCGCCCACGATCCTGTTCGCGATGGACCGCATCGTCTCTGGCTACGTGGGCGGCCTGCCCGGCATCCACGCGATGTACGGGGGAACCGATTTCCGGTGGCAGCGGCCGATAAGGATCGGTGACGCGATCGTCGGCGACAGCGTGCTGCTCGATCTCGTCGAGAAACCGTCCCAATTCGCGCGCCGGGCGATCCAGCAGATCTACCGGACGACGTTTCGGAACCAGGCCAGCGACATCGTGTGCGAGGCCGACTCCTGGTGTTTCCGCACGGAGCGTGACACGGCCCGCGAGCGCGGCAAGTACTCGGCGGTCGAGCCGCCCCGCTACACCGAGCGCGAGATCGACGCGATCGCGGCAGCCTACCGCGCGGAAGAAGCTCGAGGGCGGGCGCCGCGATACTGGAACGACGTGTCGGTCGGCGACACGCTTCCCGAGGTCGTCAAGGGGCCCCTGACGGTGACGTCCGTCATCGCGTTCGTGCAGGGGTGGGGGAGCCTCTACGTGCGGGCCCACGGGCTTGCCTTCGAGATGTTCGAGCGTCATCCCGCCCTCGGCATTCCGAATGCGTCCGGCGTCCCCGAGCCGCCGGAGCGCGTGCACTGGGACGAAGCGATGGCGCGGGCCGTCGGGGTACCCGGCGCCTACGATTACGGCCCCGAGCGTGTCGCCTGGCTCGGGCACCTGGTCACCAACTGGATGGGCGACGCGGGATTCTTGCGCCGACTCAACGCGCGGGTGCTCCGGCACAACCTGATCGGCGACACGACGTGGTGCCGGGGGACCGTGACCGGCACGGAGCCCGGAGGCGTCGTGCACCTCGCGCTGCGGGCGGACAACCAGCGCCGCGAAACGACGGCCTCGGGGTCGGCGACGGTGGTCCTGCCCGAGCGATCGGCTGGATCTTGAGATGTCGGGCCTGCTGGAGATCCGCAGCTATCCCGACGTGCTCCGCGCCTTCCGCTGGGAAGCGCTGTGGAAGCTCTTCGACGGCGATCGGGACCGGCTGAACCTGGCCCACGAGTGCGTCGATCGCCACGTCGGGCGGGGAACGGCCCTGCGCATCAAGTTCGACGACGGCCGGGTGGAGGAGCACGGGTTTCGTGAGCTGGCGGCGTGGTCGTCCCGCTTCGCGAATCTCCTCGCGCGGCGCGGCGTGGAGCGCGGCGATCGGGTCGCCATCATGCTCGATCCGTCGCTGCCCTTCTACGGCGCGCTTTTCGGCGCGATCAAGCGGGCCGCGATCGCTGTGCCGCTCTTCACGCTCTTCGGGCCCGACGGCGTCGCGTCGCGGGTCGACGACTGCCGACCCAAGCTGCTCCTCGTGGAGCGGGACGCCCAGCGGTGGCGCGGCATCCTCCCGGATCTCGACGTGCTGTCCGTCGACGAGGTGGCCGACCGCCTCGCCGACGAGCGTGACCGCTACGCGCCGCGCACGGCGGCGACCGACCTCGCGGTCTTCCAGTACACCTCGGGCACGACGCGCGCTCGACCGGCGGCGGTCCGCCATACGCATCGCTCGGTGGTCACGCTCATGATCGGCGCCCTCTACGGCGTAGGGCTCGAGCCGGGCGACCGGTACTTCTGTCCGTCCTCGCCCGCCTGGGGTCACGGCCTGTGGCACGGCACGATCGCGCCGCTCGCCCTCGGGATCGCGGTCGGCGCCTACTCCGGTAGGTTCCGGGCGGCGCGCGTGATGGAGGCGCTGAACGAGCTCGAGATCACGAACCTCGCCGCGGCGCCGACGGTCTTCCGGATGCTGCGCGAAGCCGGGCTCCCTGCGGCGGCCTCACGCTCTCTCCAGAAGCTGTCCTTCACCGGCGAGCCGATGGACTCGGGAACGTTCGAGTGGCTCGACCGGACGCTCGGCTTCCGCCCGTGCGGGATGTACGGCAGCACCGAGGTCGGCGTCGTCATCGTGAACTATCCTGGCTTCTCGGGCTACGAGGTGCGCCCCGGAGCGCTCGGCAAACCGGCGCCGGGCTGGGAGGTCGCGATCGTGGGCACCGATGGCGCGCAACTCGGCCCGAATCAGCCGGGCGAGATCGCCGTGCGCCGGAAAGGGGAGTGGCTTCCGGTCAAGGACCGGGGGTGGACGGACGCGGACGGCTACTTCCACCACAGCGGGCGCTCCGACGACGTCATCATCTCTTCTGGATTCACGATGAGCGCGGTGGAGATCGAGGAGGTGCTGCTCAAGCACCCCGACGTGCGGGAAGCGGCTGTCGTCGGCATCGCCGATGAGCGGCGGGGGCTCGTGCCGAAAGCCTTCGTCGTCTCGGAGCGGAGCGACCCGGAGTTCCCGCGCGAGATCCAGGAGTTCGTCAAGGCGCGGTTGAGCCGGCACGAGTATCCGCGGCGGGTCGAAATCCTCAGCGAGCTCCCGAAGACGCCGGCCGGGAAAACCGATCGCAACGCTCTTCGAGAACGACGAGCCGGGGGTGAGAGGTCGACGGGAGGGACTAGCGCTGAGTGAGTCAGCTCATGGCGGGCTCACTTCCCCTTGAGCTTCAGGTCCTCGTACGGCGCCGAGTACAGGTGGCCGACGATGAGGCCCAGGCCCGAGTCCGCCACGCGGGGCCCGTAGCCGTTGAGGAGCGCGGGCTCGAGGAGCGGGGCGAACAACACCCGCTCGTGCATGAGCTGCTGGATCCTGTGCAGAACCGCCGCGCGCCGCTTCGGATCCAGCTCGCTCGCCTGCTCCTGATAGAGGCCGTCGATGTCCGGGAAGCCACCGTAGGCCCGGGCCCCGGTCGAGAGCACGAACGCCTCGATGCGGGTCGCGGCGTTGCCGGAGGCGGCGCTGCCGACCCGCGCGAGGGGCTTGAGCTTCTTCTCCTGGTCGCTCTTCTGGAAGCCCGCCCGCTCCAGGCCCCGAAGCTTCGCGCGGATCCCCACCGCCTGCAGGAAGTTGGCGACGGCCTCGGTGATCGGCACGTACACCATGTCGCTGAAGACTTCGCCGGCGTCGAAGCCCCGCGGGTAGCCGGCCTCCGCCAGCAGTTGCCTGGCGCGAGCCGGATCGTACGGGTAAGGCGGCGGTACCCAGGCGAAGTCGAACTCCTGAGGAATGATGCTCGGACTGATTTTGCCGAAGCCGAGATACTCCGCCTCGTTGATGGCCTTCCGGTCGATCGCCAGGTTGGCGGCCAGGCGCACACGGCGATCCGCCCACGGCGACTTCGGATCCCACTGATCGTGCATGGCGACCCACTCGGTGAACGTCCCGAGGGTCGGCTTGAGGGTGAGCCCCGGCGTCCGCCTGAGCTCCTCGGCGAGGGCACCACGGATCGAGTACACGATGTCCGCTTCGCCGCGCTTGAGCATCGCCAGGCGCGTGGACTCGTCGGGGACGGATCTGAACAACAGGCGCTTCACGCTGGGAGTCTTGCGCCAGTACCCCTCGTAGGCCTCGAGCACGAGCTCGATCCCCGGATTGAAGGAGACGAAGCGGTACGGGCCGGCGCCGACGGGCGCCTTCTTGAAGCCGTCGTCCCCCACCCGCTCGACATATTTCTTGGGCACGATCCAGGCGGCGCCCGTCGCGGGCGTGGCGTAGAAGGTCATGAAGTCAGGCCACGGCTTCTTGAGACGAAAGCGCAAGCGGTGGGCGTCCACCACCTCGACCGCAGCCACGTGCGCCTTCATGGTCGAGGCGGCGACGCCCTTGTACCGTTCGAAGGAGAATTTCGCGTCCTCGGCGCTCACCGGGTCGCCGTTGTGGAACTTCACGCCCTTGCGGAGCACGAACTCGTACGTCAGCCCGTCCCTGGAGACGGTCCACGACTCAGCCAGGCTCGGCGCCATCGCCTGGCCGGGCATGGGCTTCACCAGCCCGTCGTGGAGGGCGTAGATGATCATGAAGGGCGTGCTGATGCCGGTTGTTTCCGCCGGGTCGAACCACGCCGGAGCGAGTGAGGCGTGCACCCCCCACGTCATAAGACCTTCCGGAGCGGCGGCGGCTGCGTCCGGAGCGCTGCGCAGCACCGACGCGAGCGCAAATATCAAGAGCCAAGGGGGCAGGGCTGTCATTGAAGCTCCTTTCGCTAACGTGTCGCTACCCTGTGTCGTCGACGAGCCTGGCCGCCGCGATCCCGGCCAAGGCGCACGCCTCGTCCTTGTCCGACACGTCTCCGGAGATCCCGACGGCGCCGATCACGCCGCCGGCGTCGCGGATCAGCACGCCGCCCGCCGCCGGGACGACCCGTCCCTGCGACATGGCGTTGAGCGCCGAGAAAAAGGCCTGCTGCTGGGGCTGCTCGGCCACGCGGCGCGCCAGCGTGCGGGAGCCGACGCCCATCCCGAGCGCGCCCCAGGCCTTTCCCGTGGCGATCTGCGGGCGAATGATGCCGGCGCCGTCTTCCCGCGCGAACGCTTTCAGGTGCCCGCCGCCGTCGAGGACGGCCACGGCCATGTCGCGCTCCTTTCGACGGCGCGCCTCGCGCGGCGCGGCCCAGCCCCGCGACGCCCTACCGCTCGCGCTACAGCCACCCGCGATGAGACGTGCATTGTATGCGAGATCGCCCGGGAGCTTCTGGTCGACGAGGTCGACCTGGGGCACTTCGACCTCGGGTACACGTACATCGATCCTCGCGGGCCTCGCCGCGGCGGAGACATTGACAACCCCGGACATCCGCGCATAATCAGCATCGCTTCGAGTTCCGTTCGTCGTCCCTCGGCTTCGCTCCCAGAATTGTTCGCGACGTAGAGGAGGCTTCCATGACCCGACGGACCCTGATCGTAGCGCTGTTGCTCCTGGGATCGCTCGCCCCCACGCCCGCGCCGGCCGCCCCTGAAGGGCGCTCGGAAGCGCCCGCAGGTCAGCTCACCTGGGCCGTGCACGTCGCGCTCGCTCCCACCTGGTTCGACCCCGCCGAGACAACCGGGGTCATCACGCCCTTCATGTTCCTCTACGCGCTGCACGACGCGCTCGTGAAGCCGATGCCGGGGAACGCGATGGCGCCGAGCCTGGCGGAGTCGTGGACCGTGTCCCCGGATGGCCTCAGCTACGAGTTCGTCCTGCGCCGCGGCGTGATGTTTCACAACGGCGACCTCCTGACCGCGGAGGACGTGAAGTTTTCTCTCGAGCGCTATCGTGGGGCCGCTTCTGGAACCTTCAAGGCGCGCATCGCCAGCGTGGACGTGCTCGATCCTCACCGCGTCCGTGTTCGCTTCAAGCAACCGTGGCCGGACTTCATGACCTTCTATGGCACGATGGCTACCGGCGCCGGCTGGATCGTGCCCAAGAAATACGTCGAACGCGTCGGCGACGACGGCTTCAAGAAGGTGCCGGTCGGCGCCGGCCCCTACAAGTTCGTTTCCTTCACGCCCGGCGTAGAGCTGGTGGTGGAGGCCAACGAGCACTACTGGCGAAAGACGCCCGGAGTGAAGCGCCTGGTCTTCAAGTCGATCCCGGACGAGTCCACGCGCCTGGCGATGCTCAAGCGCGGCGAGGCCGACATCGCCTACTCGATTCGCGGCGCGCTCGCCGAGGAGCTCAGGCGGACGCCCGGGCTCACCCTCAAGCCCAATTACCCGCCCGGCACCTTCTGGCTCGTCTTCCCCGAGCAGTGGACGGACGCCAGGTCGCCGTTTGCCGACAAGCGGGTGCGCCTCGCGACGAGCTACGCGATCGACCGGCCGGCCATCAACCAGGCCGAGACCCTGGGCTTCTCGCGGATCACCGGCAACATGATCCCCCACACCTTCGAGTTCTACTGGCCGGCGCCGGTCCCGTCCTACGATCCGAAGAAATCAAGACAGCTTCTGGCCGAGGCCGGCTATCCGAACGGCCTCGACGCGGGGGAATACTACTGCGACGCTTCCTACGCCAACCTCGGCGAGGCGGTGGTCAACTACCTCCAGGCGGTGGGCATCCGGACCCAGCTGCGTCCCCTGGAGCGGGCGGCGTTCTTTCTCCAGAACGGCCAGAAGAAGCTGAAGAACATCATCCAGACCGCGAGTGGCGCCTTCGGCAACACCGCCACCAGGCTCGACGCCTTCGTGGCGGCGGGCGGAACGTTCACCTACGGAAGCTATCCCGACATCGAAGGTCTCATCGGCGAGCAGGCGAGCGACCCGGATCCGAAGCGGCGCGCGGCGACCCTGTACCGAATCCAGCAGCTCATCCACGAGAAAGCGATGGTCGCGCCCATCTGGGAGCTCGCGTTCATCAACGGGTATGGACCGCGCGTGGCCGAGTCGGGCCTGACGCTGATCACCAGTCACGCCTACTCGAGCCCCTACGAGGATCTGAAGCTCAAACCCAGGTAAGCGTTCAGGGACGAGGCGGCGCTAGGCCCACTCCGGGTACGTCTGGGGCGAGAGGGCGTCGGCGCCGCGGCATGGTCGGTGCGCCTCAGGCGAGCGATCGCACCGTGGTTCGGCGAACATGAAGCCGCTCATCAGCGCCGGCCGCCGACGAGTACCAGCGCCAGCTCGCGTTCGAGATCACCGAGGCGCTGGCCAAGCGCAAGTCGCCGACGGACGCCGTTCGAACACAAGGCCGACTGGGCGGCCAAGGCCAAGGAGCGCCGGGCCAACCTCACGCGAACTTCGCGCGCTCCTCTCGCCGGTAGGCCCTGACGGCGAGCGTCAGGAAGAGCGCTGTATAGCCGGCGAGCCAGAGAAGGCTCGTGCCGAGTGTCTCCGATCCGGCGCCGAGGGCGCTCCACGCCAGCTGCGCGTAGTGATAGGTGGGCAGGAAGGGCGCGATCGCCTGCACGAATCCGGGCAGCTGGCCGACCGGCACGAAGAAGCCGGAGGCGAAGGCGAGCGGCAAGTAGATCAGGTTGGCGACGGCCGGCGCGGCATGGGGCCCCGACAGGTAACCGATCGCGAACCCGAGGGCGATGAAGGGTATGGAGCCGGCGAGGAGCCGCGCGATGACCATCGCCCAGACCGCCGGCGGTTGATGGATCCCCCCGACGACGGCCCCGTAACCGACCAACAAGAGAAGCGCCAGGAGCGCGAACACGAGCGCGGTCACGACCTTGGCCAGCATGAACACGAGCGGCGGCAGCGGGCTCGCTCGCATCAGGCGGTCGATCTTCATGGCGCGCTCGTTGGCGACGCCGATCCCGAATCCGTAGATCATGACGTTGCCGACCGCATAGGCGCCGAACGAGGCCAGGAGGTACGCGCCGATGCTCACGCCGTCGGCGCGCCTGACGTGCGCGACCGGCAGGCCGAAGAAGGTGAAGAAGACGATCGGCAGCGCCAGGTTGGTGACGCTGAACGCGGGCACCCGCCAGCGCATCAGAAGCTCGCTCCGGGTTTGCATCAGGAGCATCCGTAGCATTAGTGCGGCCGCCGGGTACCTCATGGGCGGGTCGTCAGGCTGAGGAACGCCTCCTCGAGGTCGGCGCCGGTCACCTCGAGGTCGCGGACCGCCACCCCGCGCTCGAACAGCGCCTTCAAGACAAGCTCGGGCTCGTTGCTGAGCAGGCGGACGCGATGGTCCGCGACCTCGAGGTTCTGCACCGGAAGCCCGCGGAAGGTGGCGTCGCTCACGGTCGCGCCGGTGTTGAAGCTGATGCGCTTGCTCGGGATCCGCGACTTGATCTCACGCGGTGTCGCGTCAGCGATGACCACCCCGCGGTCGATCACGATAATACGCCCCGCCAGCTGGTCCGCCTCCTCGAGATAGTGGGTGGTGAGCACGATCGTCTTGCCGGCGGCGGAGAGCGCGCGGATGCTGCCGAGCACCGCGCGGCGGCCCTCGACGTCCATGCCGACCGTCGGCTCGTCGAGAAAGAGCGCCTCAGGATCGCCGCAAACGGCGAGCGCGAAGTAAAGCCGCTGGCGCTCGCCCCCGGAGAGCGTGGCAGCCCGCGCGCCCGCCTTGGCGTCGAGCCCGGCCCGCGCGATCGCCGTGGCGGCCGGCAGCGGCGACGGGTAGTACGACCGGAACAGGTCGACGAGCTCCCTGACCGTCAGCACGCCGGTCGTGCCCGACTCCTGGAGCATCACGCCGCAGCGGCTTCGCGCGCGCTGGTCCGCGGGGTCGAAGCCGAAGAGGCGCGCCTCGCCGCCGGTCGGGCGCCGCAGGCCGAGCATCAGGCTGATTGACGTGGTCTTTCCTGCCCCGTTGGGGCCGAGCATCGCCACCAGCTCGCCCGTGCCGATCGCGAGATCCACACCTTTCAGCGCCTCGACCTGGCCGAAGCGCTTGCGCGCCGCGCGGAGCTCCACCACCGGCGTCATGGCAGTGAGATTATCAGCGATTCAGACGCCTGCCGGGGACCAGTCGTGGGTCGTGGGGTGTCGGGCGGGGTCGCTTGACCCGTTCCCGTCGAGCGGGCGGCGACAGTCGCGCCCCCGGATGGAGCCCAGCCGCCGCGGGTCGGCGAACGCGTGCCGCGTGGTCAAGCGACCCCGCCCGACACCCCGCGACCCACGACTGGCCGCCGAGCCAGTTTCGCGGAGAACCAGGTTCCTGTATCTTTGCTGGCATCCGACTATCAAAGGAGCCCGGCCCCATGAAAGATCTCAACATCTGGATGAACGGCAAGCTCGTGCCGCAGGCCCAAGCGGTTCTGCCCGTCAACAGCGCCGCGGTGTTCTACGCGACCAACGTATTCGAGGGACTCCGCGCCTACTGGAACGCCGCCGACGATGAGCTCTACTGCTTCCGCCTGCCCGAGCACTTCTCGCGCTTTCGGGAATCGATGAAGATGATGCGGTTCACGATTCCCTACAGCGACGTCGACCTCTACGAGGCCGTGCGCCAGCTCCTTTCCGGAAACGAGATCCGGGAAGACGTGCACATGCACATGGTGGCGTACGTGACCGGTACCGGGCTCGACGCCACGACGCCGACCGGGCTCTACATCAACCCGCGCCGGCGGCCGCGCGTCGAAGCGGGCGCCGGGCTCAAGTGCTGCGTGAGCTCCTGGGCCCGCACCTCGGACAACGCCATTCCCATCCGCCTCAAGTGCGGCGCCAACTACCAGAACGGCCGGCTGGCGACGCTGCAGGCCAGGGCCGACGGCTACGATCAGCCGATCCTCCTCAACAAGGAGGGGCACGTCGCCGAGGGGACCGGCGCGACCTTCTTCATGGTCAGAAAAGGACGGCTCGTGACCCCGCCCATCACCGCCGACATTCTCGAGAGCATCACGCGGACGACGCTGATGGACGCGATCTGCCCCGAGCTCCTGGGCATGGGCGTCGTCGAGCGCGAGATCGATCGCACGGAGCTCTACGTGGCCGACGAGGCGTTCCTGTGCGGCAGCGGCTACGAGATCACGCCGATCGTCTCCATCGACCGGTTCCCGCTGGGCGACGGCAAGGTTGGTCCGATCAGCAATCGCCTGCTGCGGGCGTACATGGACATCGTGCGGGGCGTCGACAAGCGCTTCCCGGAGTGGCGGACACCGACCTATCGCACCGTGAGGGTTTGATCCGGCCGGAATGAACTTTCCGGGCTTTAGGCTGCCGGACGAGTTGCTCGTCCTGCGTGACCAGATCCGAAGGGTCATCCGCGACGAGATCATCCCGCTCGAGCAGCGCATCGATCCCGACGCGCCCGACCTTCCGGAGGAGGACTACCAGAGGATCGCGGCCAAGACGAAGGCGTCGGGCCTCTGGGCGCTGGGCGCTCCCGAGGAGTACGGGGGCGGCGGCCTCGACACGTTCGCGATGTGCGTCGCGCTCGAAGAAATGTCGCAGCACCGGATGGGTCTCTACAATCCGGGCTGCGGCGTCTTCGGGCGTTACCCGCCCCCCGCGATCTGGGCGGGAAGCAAGGAGCAGATCCACAAGTACGCAGTGCCGACCATCCGCGATGGCCTGAAGACGTTCTTCGCCATCACGGAACCTTCCGGGGGATCCGACCCGGCCGGCGCGATCCAGACGCGCGCCGAGAAGCGTGGCGATCGCTGGGTGCTGAACGGTCGGAAGGTCTTCATCTCGCGCGCCCACGACGCGCCGTGGGGCATCGTGTGGGCACGGACCGACCGGGCGAAGGGGCGCGGCGGCATCTCGTGCTTCATCCTCGAGCGCGGGACGCCGGGGTTCAGCGCGCGGACCATCCGGACCATCCGTACGTCCGCGGTGCCGAACGACGTGGTCTTCGAGGACTGCGAGCTTCCCGCCGAGAGCCTGATCGGCGCGGAGGGCCAGGGCCTCGACCTGGCCTTCGATCTCCTCGTGAAAAATCGCTTCCCGTACTCGGCGTGCAATCTGGGCGTGGCCGTCGCCGCGCATCGCATGGCCGTCGCCCACGCCAAGCAGCGCTCGACCTTCGGCGCACCGCTGAGCCAGCGCCAGGCCATCCAGTGGATGCTCGCGGATGCCGAGGTCGAGATCCGCGCGTGCCGCTGGCTCATCTGGGAGGGCGCGTGGAAGGCTGATCGCGGGGAGGACGCGCGCGTCGAGGCGTCGATCGCCAAGCTCTACTCGAGCGAGATGCTCGGGCGCGTCGTGGACGCCGCGGTCCAGATCCACGGCGGCTACGGCGTGTCCAAGGAGTTTCCGCTCGAGCGCTGGTACCGTGAGGCGCGCGTGCGGCGCATCGGCGAGGGCCCGTCCGAAGTCCACCGCATGGTGATCGCGCGCTCGCTGTTCCGCTGACCCCGAGGATATCGACATGGCCGACGAGATCCTGTGCACGATCGCCGACGGCATCGCGACCATCACGCTCAACCGTCCCGACCGGCGGAACGCGCTCAACACCGCCACGCTCGATGAGCTGCATCGCCGCTTTAACGAACTGGAGCGCGATGCGGGCGTGCGGGTCGTCGTGATCCGCGGCGCGGGCACCGCGTTCTGCTCCGGCCGGGACCTTGAGGAAATGAGCCGGCGACAGCGCGACGCGCTCGAGCCCGAGGCGGACGTCATCAGGGTGTTTCAGCAGATCGAGGCCTCGAGCCGCCCGACGATCGCGATGGTCCACGGCGCGGCATATGCCGGCGGGTGTGAGCTGGCGCTCCACTGCGATTTCCGCGTCGCGGCCGACGTGGCGCGCTTCGCCATGCCGCTGGCGCGGCTGGGGCTGGTGGTGCCGTTCCCGCTCGGCCAGAAGCTGGTCGAGATCATCGGCCCGGCGTTCACGCGGCAGATTCTCTTGACCGGCCAGCCCGTCGACGCCCGTCGCGCCTACGAGATGGGGATGGTGCACACGGTCGTCCCAGCCGCGGAGCTCGAGCGGGCGACCTATGACCTGGCGCGGACCATCGCCGGAAACGCGCCGCTCTCGCTCGCGGGGATGAAGGCGACGATCCGCCGATCGGTCGCGCTTCGCGACCGCCTCGAGCACGCCGACCTCGACGAGCTGGCCCGGCGCGCCCGCGCCAGCGCCGACGCCCGGGAGGGCGTGCGGGCGATGCTGGACAAGCGCAAGCCCATCTTCCGCGGGGAGTGACGCGCGCCCCGGGCCGGGCGTGGCCGAGCTTCGCTCCTCAGAACCGACCGGGCAAGGAACGCGATAGCTCTACCGGATCCGCACCCACGTACACGAACGACAAGGGAGGCAGGCCAATCCTTCCGGCCGAACGCCATTCAGGCGGCATGCACGTCAATCTCGAAGACCGGCAGCCGACGATTCGGATCTCCCTCCACCGGGGCGGCCACGGTTCCGGTCTGTCGTGCACCCATGCGGGTATAGAAACCGGCCGCGAATGGGTCGGACTCGATGACCACGACGCCAGGGCGGATCTCTCGGACTCTGTCGAGGGCGTGAGCAAGGAGGCGCTGCCCAGCTCCACGCCCGTGCTGGCCGGGCTCAACCCAAAGGTGTTCAAGCGACCATCGGTCACCTCGGTGCTCGAGCGCATAAAATCCGATCAGCTTCCGACCCCGCGCGCCGACAAACACCAGTTGATGTTGCAGATGCTCTGAGGTGATGCGTAAACTCGGCTCCCAGGCAGTCAGCCAGGCGCTCGGGTAACCCCAATGCGCCTTTGCGACGCGAGCGATGGCCGACAACCGCTCCGCGTCTTCCGGCACCGCGCGCCGGATCTGGAGCCGCAACGTGACGCGTCTCACGCGCGGTCGACGAGGACAAAGACACAACCCGCCTCCGAACACACGTCCTCGTCGACCGTACCTGCGCTGGCGACACTCGCCCATCCCGGGCCCATCCGCCGTCCCGCCTGAACAAGCTCGCCCTCGAGAATGAACAGGAACTCGGGGCTCTCGTGAGAGTGAGCTGGAAACCGAGCCCCGGGTTCGAACCGCACGAGCTGCATCTCCCAGCCGTCCGTGACGGCGATGTCCTTCACGAAAACCCCGGACGCCTTTGTCGATGGCCGCCAGGGCAGGTCATCGACGTTCACGGACTGGAAGGAGCCGCGCTCAGGTCTCATCGTACAGAACCACCTTGAAAGGAGGGTGCGTCGAGACTGCCGCTAGCGCGTCGATCGCCGGGAGCGCACGGCTCGCGCGAGCTCGGCGAGGACGGGGACTGTCATCTCCCAGCCCATGCAGGCGTCGGTAATGCTCTGGCCGTAGCGCAGCGCGGCTGGGTCGGCCAGCTCCTGACGGCCGTCGACGAGAAAGCTCTCCATCATCACGCCGAAGATTGCCGCCTCGCCGTGGGCGACCTGCTCGGCGATGTCGCGCCCGGCGACCGGCTGGCGGCGGTAGTCCTTGTCGCTGTTGCCGTGGCTCGTGTCGATCATGAGCTGCGGTGGAAGCCCGGCGTCGACGAGCGCCGCGGTCGTCTTCTGCACGCTGACGGCGTCGTAGTTGGACCCGCTCGCGCCCCCGCGCAGGATGACGTGGCAATCGGGGTTACCACGCGTGGCGACGATCGCGCAGAGCCCCTGCTCGGTCACGCCGAGGAACTGGTGGGGATGCCTGGCGGCGCGCACGGCGTCGAGGGCGATCTGGACGCCGCCGTCGGTGCCGTTCTTGAAGCCGACTGGCATCGAGAGGCCCGAGGCCAGCTCGCGGTGCACCTGGCTCTCGGTGGTGCGCGCACCGATGGCGCCCCAGGCGACGAGGTCCGAGGTGAACTGGGGCGAGATCGGGTCGAGGAACTCGCAGCCCGCGGGCAGCCCGAGCTCGGCGAGGTCGAGCAGGAGGCGGCGCGCCAGCCGGAGCCCTTCGTTGATGGCGAAGCTCCCGTCGAGGCGGGGGTCGTTGATGAGCCCCTTCCAGCCCACGGTCGTCCGCGGCTTCTCGAAGTAGACGCGCATCACGATACAGAGATCGCGCGCGTGCTCGTCCCGCACGGCCTTGAGCCGCCCTGCGTAGTCGAGGGCAGCCGCCGGGTCGTGGATCGAACACGGGCCGACGATGACGACGAGCCGATCGTCTTCGCCCCGGAGGATGCGGCCGATCTCCTGGCGCGCTCGGGTGACGGTCACGGAACCCCGATCGCTCAGCGGCTGCTCCTCGAGCAGGATCAGCGGCGGCAGGAGCGGCCGGAAGCTCTCGATGCGCAGGTCGCGGGTGCGTTCCGACATGGAGCGCAATGTACACGCGAAGCGGCCCCTGATCAACGCCCGCGCCATGTTACCCTTCGACCCGCGGTGGACCGGCTCTCCGTCCTCGAGCGCATCCAGAGGAAGGTGCTGTGGCTCGGCACCTACATGGTGCACCACGCCAATTCCCTGCGACCGAACCTCGACGGCGTGAAAGTCGGTGGCCACCAGGCGTCGTCGTCGTCGGTTGTCAGCCTCCTGACCGCGCTCTACTTCGACGCGCTCCGGAGTGACGATCTGGTAGCGGTCAAGGCCCACGCCTCGCCCGCGTTCTATGCGATCCAGTACCTGCGTGGTCGTCTCACCGAGGGGGCGCTTCGCGAGCTTCGCAGCTTCGGCGGCCTCCAGGCCTATCCGAGCCGGCGAAAGAACGCCGACATCGTCGACCTCTCGACCGGCTCGATGGGGCTCGGCGCCGTGCAAGCGACGTTCGGGGCGCTCGCGTCCCGGTACATCGTCGACCACGTGGGCGGGCGGTCGCGCGGGCGAGTCGTCGTCATGGTGGGCGACGCCGAGCTCGACGAGGGCAACGTCGGAGAGGCTCTGGCCGAAGAAGCCGTCGGCCGGCTCGCGAACGTTCTCTGGATCGTGGACGTGAATCGACAGTCTCTCGACCGCATCGTTCCCGACGGGCGGTTGCGTCAGATGCGCGCCATGTTCGAAGCGGGCGGCTGGCATGTCATCGAGCTGCGCTGGGGCCGACGGCTTCAGACTCTCTTCGCAAGGCCCGGCGGTGACGGACTCCGCCGGCGGTTCGACGCGATGACGAACGGCGAGTATCAGCGGCTTCTCCGGGTCCCGGCCGGGGGGGTGCGGAAGGCGCTCGTCACCGACCACGAAGGCCGGGTCGACCAGGCGCTCGATCGCCTCCTGTCGGACACGAGCGACGCGGCGCTCGGAGAGCTCGTCGCCGATCGCGGGGGCCACGACCTCCGGATGATCCTCGAGGCCATCGACGAAGCCGGCCGGGTTCGCGATCGGCCAGCAGTCATCTTCGCCCACACGATCAAGGGCTGGGGGCTCCCGCTCGCGGGCGATCCGCTCAACCACACGATGCTCCTCACCCAGAGCCAGGTCGAGGCGCTCCGTGGAGTGCTGGGCATCGGCGATGGCGAGGAATGGGACGGATTCGCTCCGGGAAGCCAAGAGGCCGAGCTCGTGCGCGGGCTCCCTCCGCTCTTCACGCCTCCCGCGCCGAGCGCCTCGAGGGCGGAGGTTCCCTCGCAGGTCGACGAGACGTACCCGGCGGCGTGCTCGACTCAGGAGGCGTTCGGCCGGGTCCTCGGCGCGCTGAGCCGCCTCCCCGTGGCGGATCGCATCGTGACGGTATCGGCGGACGTCGCGGTGACCACGCACCTCGCGGGGTGGATCAACCGCAAGGGTGTCTACTTTCCAGAACCGAAAGCGAACGCGTTCGCCGACGTGCCGCAGGCGGTCCAGTGGAAGGAGTCGCCTGCCGGCCAGCACATCGAGCTCGGCATCGCCGAGCACAACCTGTTCTTGCTCCTGGGCGCCCTCGGTCTCTCGCGCGAGCTCTACGGTGAGCCCCTGCTGCCGATCGGCACCCTCTATGACCCCTTCGTCACCCGCGGGCTCGACGCCCTGTATCACGCCCTCTACTCAGGCTCCCGCTTCATCGTGGCGGCGACGCCGTCGGGCGTCAGCCTGTCGCCCGAAGGAGGCGCCCATCAGTCGGTGATCACGCCGGGGATCGGCGTCGCATTGCCGGGGATCGTCTACTGGGACCCCGCATTTGCCCTGGAAGTCGAATGGATCTTGCTCGAAGGGCTCCGGGGCCTCGCTGACGGGCAGGGCGAGTCGGTCTATCTCAGGCTCTCGACGCGACCGCTGGACCAGTCGCTCGCGCCTCGCCCAAGCTCGGCATACCGGGCCGGCGTTCTTCGCGGCGCCTACCGGCTGGTGGACGCGCGCGGCGAGCCGGGCTGGGACCCGGACGCCAACGCGGTGAGCATCTTCGCCGCGGGCGTCATGGTTCCCGAGGCGGTCCAGGCCGGTCGCGCGCTGCGCGAGCGCGGGGCGCTCGCGAGCGTCTTCGTCGTCACGAGCCCAGCCCGCATCTACCGGGGCTTGAGAGAGCCGCGGCCGTATCTCGAGGAGCTCGTGAGTCCCGAGGAAGAGGGCGTGCCCCTCGTCTCGGTGCTCGACGGCCACTCGCACGCGCTGGCCTTCCTGGGGGCGGCGCTCGGCGTCCCCCAGATGGCGCTCGGCGTGGACGACTTCGGCCAGTCGGGGACACGCGCCGATCTCTATCACCACTACGGCATCGACGCCCCTGCCATCGCGCGCGCGGCGCAGGTGCTCCTCGGCGGCTGAGCCGCCCGGGCGTTTAGGTATAATTCGCTCTACCGATGAAGACGCTGACGGCTTCCGGCAAAGGCGAGATCCGGCGGGTACTCGAGGCGATCGTCGGGCCCGGCGGGGTGCTGTCGGACCCGGACGAGCTGATGGTGTACGAGTCCGATGGGCTCACGCTGTTCCGCGCCCTCGCCGACTTCGTCGTCTTCCCGACGTCGGCCGAGCATGTCTCGGCAATCGTGAAGCTCGCCACCCGCGAGAATCTCCCGTTCGTCGCCCGCGGCGCGGGCACGGGGCTGTCGGGCGGGTGCCTGCCGACCGAGGGCGGCATTGTCATCTCGCTCATGCGGATGAACCGCGTGCTCGAGGTCGACTACGATAACCAGATCGCCGTCGTCGAGCCCGGGCTCGTGAACCTGCATCTCTCGTGGAAGGTCGGCCCGCGCGGCTATTACTACGCGCCCGACCCCTCGAGCCAGCAGGCGTGCACGATCGGCGGAAACATTGCCAACAACTCCGGCGGCCCGCACACCCTCAAGTACGGCGTCACCGCCAACCACGTCCTGGGCCTCGAAGTCGTCATGCCCGATGGCGACATCGTGTGGCTCGGTGGCAAGACGCGTGAGGCGTGCGGGTACGACCTCGCCGGCGTCTTCGTGGGCTCCGAGGGCACCTTCGGGATCGCCACCAAGGTCGTCGTCCGCATCCTCAAGAAGCCGCAAGCCGTCAAGACGGTGCTCGCGGTCTTCGACGAGATCGACCGGGCCTCCGCGGCCGTATCAGCGATCATCGGGCGCGGGCTCGTGCCCGCCGCGATCGAGATGATCGACCGCCTGACGATTCAGGCTGTCGAGGACGCGTTCAACTGCGGCTACCCGCGCGACGCCGACGCGGCGCTCCTCATCGAGCTCGACGGGCTGGCCGTCGGCATGGAGGTCCAGGCCGAGCGCATCCTCGAGGCGTGCCGGGACGCGGGCGCACGCGAGATTCGCACGGCGAAAAACGAGGCCGAGCGCCAGCTCCTCTGGAAGGGGCGCAAGTCGGCCTTCGGCGCGTACGGCCGCGTGTCGCCCGCCTACATGGTGATGGATGGCGTCATCCCGCGCACGAAGCTCCCCTACGTGCTCCGCCGCGTGAACGAGATCGTGGCCGCCGCCGGCCTGCGCGTCGGCAACGTGTTCCACGCCGGCGACGGCAACCTTCACCCCAACCTCCTCTACGACCCGCGCAAGCCGGGCGACGAGGCGCGCGTGGTGGCGGCCGGCGCCGAGATCATGAAGGTCTGCGCGGAAGTTGGCGGATCGATCTCCGGCGAGCACGGCATCGGCCTCGAAAAATCCGACTTCATGCCGTTCATCTTCTCTGCCGCGGATCTTGCGCTCATGCATCGGCTGAAGAACGCCTTCAATCCCACCGGACTGTGTAACCCGGGGAAGATCTTTCCGACCAAGAAGTCCTGCGTTGAGGTCGGGCCGGTCGCCTACCGGCCGCACGCCATCGAGGAAAAGGGCCTCGCCCAGCGCTTCTAGCGCGGGCGGTTGACGCCGCGTGCCGGACGCGCTGCTCGAAAAGCTCCGCGCCAGCGTCGGTCCCTCGAACGTCCTCACCGGGATCGAGCTCTCCCCGTACGTCGTCGAAGGCCGCACGCCCGAGGCGGCGGTCTTTCCCGGATCGGTCGAAGAAGTCGCCGCGGTGATCGGTCTGGCCGCCGAGGCCGCGCGGCCGGTGACGCCCTGGGGCGGCGGCACCGCCGCGAGCGTCGGCATGCCGGCCGCACGGGCCGGGCTCGTTCTGGGCCTTCGTCGGCTGGGCCGGCTGCTGGAGCACGAGCCGGGCGATCTGACGGCAACGGTCGAGGCTGGAATGACCGTGGAGGCGTTCCAGACCGCGCTCCGCAGCCGTGGCCAGTGGGTGTCGCTCGATCCCGCTGACGCCGACCGCGCGACCGTCGGTGGGGTGCTCGCGACGAATGCGTCCGGGCCTCGCCGGCACCTCTACGGCACGGCCCGCGATCTGTTGATCGGTGTCACCGTGGTCACGGCCGACGGTGCCGTCGTGCGGGGCGGCGGCAAGGTCGTGAAAAACGTCGCCGGCTATGACCTGCCGAAGCTCTTCGTCGGCTCGTACGGTACGCTCGGCGTCATCGTCGAGGCGACCGTGAAGCTTCGACCGCTGCCCGACCACGAGCGACTCGTGTGCATCCGGTTCGATCGCCTCAACGACGCGGGCGCCGCCGTGAGATCCGTGATGGCCAGCGACCTGATCCCGAACGCCATCGAGCTCCTCGACGCCACTGTGAGTCCTACGCTCTCCGCCACAGGCGCCGCGCTCGTCGTGGGCTTCGATGGGCTCAGGGAGCAGGTGGACTGGCAATGCGCAGAGCTCGCGCGTCTGGCCGGCGCCTGCGGTGGGCAGGCGGCGCATTCCCTCCAGGCCGACACGTGGCCCCGGCTCGCGATGGCGGCGCGCGCAGCGTTCTCCGTCACGGCCGCAGTGATGATGTTGGCGGTCTTGCCAAGCCAGGTCGCCGAAATGATGGAGCAGGGCGCGGGCGTGGCCCGCGCGCGGGGGCTCAACACCGCCTGGGCGGCGCACGCGGGGATCGGCGTCGTGCGCGCCGCGATCGCCGCCGACGTCGTGCCGAGGGAGCCCGCCGCGATTGCCGCCGTCCTGGCCGAATGGCGCGAGATGGCGCACGCGGGCGGGGGCCACGCGACCCTCGAGTGGGCGCCGCTCGCGGTGAAATCTCATGTGCCCGTCTGGGACGATCCGGGCGCCGCCGGGCGGATCATGGAGCGAATCAAGGCCCAGCTCGACCCGCAGAACATTCTCAACCCTGGCCGGTTCGTTGCTGGCATCTAGCGCCCCCGTGTCCCGTCGGCGGAGTCATGCTAAGACTCGGCTGCGCGCGAATCCGGAGGCGCCGGGCGCGGGCGCCGCGCTAGGGGGCGCCCGGACCACGCGGCACGCGCTCACTGCCCCGGGGCGGCTGGGCTCCTTCCGGGCGCGCTCCGTCCATCGCCGCGTTGCGGGAACGGGTCCGGGCGACCCCCACCGCGGCGCCCACGCCCGGCGCCTCCGGCCTTTGCGTGCGCTGGGCTTTAAGATGATTTCGAAGACGGGTAACTAACGCATGGGCACTTCGACTCAGGCATCGCCCGCGGCTGGGGTTGGGCCGCTCACGCTCCATGGGCTGTCCGTGGAGGGTGTGAACCAGTGCGTTCACTGCGGGCTCTGCCTCGCGTCTTGCCCGACGTTCTCGGAGCTCGGAACGGAGATGGACTCGCCGCGTGGGCGCATCTTCCTCATCAAGTCCCTGGCCGAAGGAAGGATGTCGCTCAGCGACTCGACAGTGCGGCATCTTTCGCTTTGCCTCGACTGCCGTGCGTGCGAGACCGTGTGTCCGGCCGGGGTGCCGTACGGGCGGCTCATCGAGGCGGCCAAGGCCGAGATCGAACACCGACAGCCCGGTGCGCCGACGCGCCGACTCTTCCGCTGGCTGAACTTCGGATTACTGCTGGGGCACCCGCGCCTGCTCGCTCTCGCCGCGTCGGGGGCGCGCCTCTATCAAGCGAGCGGACTCCAGCGGCTCGCTCGGAGAACCGGTCTCATCCGGCTCTTGCCTGGAACACTGCCGGCCTGGGACGCGCTGCTGCCGCCGGTCCCGGCGAAGTCGGAACGCGTGCCGCCGCCGCGCGTCACCCGCGCCGAGGGATCGCGGCGCGCTCGCGTGGCCCTGCTGACCGGGTGCGTCCAATCCGTCATCTTCGCTGCCCACAACCGCGCGACCGCGCGCGTGCTCTCGAAGAACGGCTGCGACGTGGTCGTTCCAGAGGGCCAGGGGTGCTGCGGAGCCCTGAACGCCCACGGCGGCGATCACGCGCGGGCCGTCGCGATGGCACGGGCGACGATCGACACATTCGAGGCGGCGCGTGCCGATGTCGTCATCGTGAACACGTCCGGGTGCGGGGCCCACATGAAGGCGTACGGATACCTGCTCGCCGATGACCAGGCGTACGCCGAGCGCGCGAGGAGGTTCGCGGCCTCCGTCCGAGACCTCGCCGAGTTCCTGGCGCAGGAGCCACTTCGCGGCCCGCTCTCGCCCGTCCCTCTGACGTGCACGTACCACGATCCGTGTCACGTCGTGCACGGCCAGAAGATCAAGAGCGAACCCCGTCAGCTCCTGGCCCAGATTCCCGAGCTCCGGGTCGTCGAGCTGACCGAGTCGGACTGGTGCTGTGGGTCGGCTGGGATCTACAACCTCACGCAACCCGAGATGGCCACGCGTCTGCTGCACCGCAAGGTGAGCCATGTGCTCACGACGGGGGCCGAGGCGGTCGTGACCGCAAATCCGGGCTGCATTCTCCAGATCCAGGCCGGGCTGGACGCCCACACCGCGGCCGTGCGCGTCATGCATCTCGTCGAGGTTCTCGATCGCGCCTACGGCGGCGCCCCGCGAGGGGAGCGCAAGCCCTCCCGGGGGGCGCGCGGGCGATGAGCGTGCCCGACAGCACCCCGCTCGAGCACAGGGCCACTGCGCCGCGCTCGGTCGGCTGCTGGGTTCTGACCATCTCCGACACCAAGACGCCTGAGACGGACACGAGCGGAGCGCTCATCCGTAAGCTCCTGCTCGACGCCGGCCACGAGGTCGTCGGCTCCACGATCGTCCGCGATGAGCCGAAGGACGTTCAGCGCGTGATCCGCGAGGCGTGTGCCACCGACGCGGTGCGCGCGGTGATCGCGACGGGCGGGACGGGGATCACGTCGCGCGACTCGACCTACGAGGCGATCGAGGCGCTGCTCGACAAGCGGCTGCCGGGCTTCGGCGAGCTGTTCCGGATGCTGTCCTATGAGGAGGTGGGCGCCGCGGCCATGCTCTCGCGCGCGCAGCTCGGCATCCACGCTCGACGCATCATCGTCTCATTGCCCGGCTCGCCCAACGCGTGCCGCCTCGCCCTCGAAAAGCTCCTGATTCCGGAACTGCCCCACCTCATCCGCGAGGTCAGCCGGTAGAGGTAGCGCTGATCGAGTGAGCCACGTGAGGGGTATACTCGATCGTACATGAGGGCGCGGATGATCGGATCGCGCGCGCGTGCACTGGTGGCGCTGCTGGCCGTGGTCGGCCTGGCGGTCGGGTGCGCCGGTCCATCGGCTACCGGCGGGAAGTTCTGGCGGGAGAGCCCCAACGCGAGTGCGGCGCCAGACCTGGCGCGGCTCAACGGCCTCCTCGCGGACCTCGCCGAGCGGCTCCAGCCCGGGCTCGTTCACGTCCGTGTGCAGCGGACACTGAAGGAGGATACCCCCCGCGAAGACTCGGGCGAGCCCCGGCGGAGCACCGGCTCGGGCTTCGTCATCGACGCCAGCGGGCTAATCGTTACCAATGCCCACGTGGTCGAGGGCGCGGCCTCCATCCAGGTCCGTCTGGCCGACGGGAAGCGTTTCCAGGGCAAGGTCGTCGGGCGGGACAACCGCGTGGATCTGGCGCTCTTGAAGATCGAGGGCGCCACGGGCCTCACCCCGCTGCCGCTCGGCGACTCGAACCGGCTCCGCGTCGGGGAGTTCGTGCTGGCGCTCGGCAACCCGTTCGGGCTCGAGCAGAGCGTGTCGTTCGGGATCGTGAGCCGCAAGGGCGCTCCCTTGACCGTGGCGGCGCCCGGGTTCGATTTCATCCAGACCGACGCCGCGATCAACCCCGGGAACTCCGGTGGACCGCTCGTGAACGTGGCGGGCGAGGTGATCGGCGTCAACACCATGGCGGCGCGCAACGGCTCGATCGGGTTCGCGATCCCCGCGAACCTCGTCAAGATGCTGTTGCCGCAGCTCGCCACGAAGGGTCGAGTCGATTGGGGGTGGCTCGGCGTATCCATCTCGGAGGTGACGGAGGACGATCTGGACCGGCTCAAGCTCCGGGAGGCCCGGGGTGTCCTGGTGCGCAGCGTGCTGCCGGGTGACCCCGCGGACAAAGGCGGCGTGCGCACGAACGATGTGATCGTCGTCATCGACGGAGCACGGCTCGAGTCCCCGCGTGACCTTCAGCGGGTCGTCTCGTCCACGCCGGTCGGCAAGCGGGTGCGCGTGGTCCTCCTGCGCGAAGGGCAGGAGACGGAGGTCGAGGTGACGATCGGTCTCTACCAGGAGCGCGAGGCCTCCAGTGCGGAGCCGCCGCGGCGAGAGCCGCGGCCGCCCGACGCCCCCAAGGAAGCGCCCAAGGAGGCGCCCAAGTAGTCAGGCGCGCGCGCGCGGCTCCGCGAGCGCGGCCAGCGTAGCGCGCGCCCAGGTCTCATCGAGCGTCGGCGCCGGCGCATAACGAACCGCGCTGGTGATCCGCATGCCGCCCTCCCAGTCGGCCGCCGCGTCCTCGAGCACCTCCTCGACCGCGAGCAAGAAGTAGCCGAGCTCGTGCTCACCGGTGCCAGTGACGGGCAGCGGCCCATCGACCGCACGCATCTTCACGTAGACGGTCACGTCCGGCTCGATGGCCAGCAAGGTTCCGGTGCCGCGCTCGCCCAGGTTGCGCGCGCTCCGGGTCCGAGCGCCGATCACGAGGCCGACCGTGCCCGCGTCGTAAGCGCGCAGCTCGAGATACGAGAGGAGCATCGGGTGGGGCCGCCCGTCGGGGTCGACGGTGACAAACGATAGCGCGGTCCCCAGGCGCCGGGCGAGGTCGCGCTGCGAGAAGCGGATGACGAGGTCGGGCGTGAGCGCCTGTCCGAGGGAGCGGGTCATGGGATCCTTGTGCGCGAAAGCCTCGGAAGTGTCAAGACACTGACAATACACTGACAACTGTTGTCAAACTGCACGCGCGACCTCTGTCAAGTTCGCAATTCTTGAGTCTCCGTCGCGTTGGTGTTCCCCTTGCACTTTCGCAGCAAGCGGGGAGGAGCACCAGCGATGCGGTCTATGGATCTCCGCCTCCTGCTGGCCGGGGGAGCCTTGCTCTCGATCTCGGCGGGCGCGACGAGCTGGGTCTGGGCCGACTGGTCGGGGCAGCCGACCCGGCTCGCCGCCGCCGAGCATTACGCGTCTGCGATGACGACCCGCGTCGCTCTGCCACTGCTGGTCAGGCCTCAGGACGTCGCAGTCGCCAAGGAGTATGGCCGGTGGCGCGGACCGGCCGAGGAGCCAGCGCTGCCGGACATCGCGGGCCGCTGGTTGGGTATCTGGAGTGGGTACGGGGTGATGGCCCGCCGCACCAGCACCGCGCGGGCGGAGTTCATGCAGGCCGGCCGGTGGGGGTGGGGCAAAATCGCTCTGGCCGATACCCTCGCGGCCGACGTTCCTGTCGTCGTCTCTTATCGGGGCGCGCTCGGCGTGCCGGTGGTGTTCGACGTGTTTCAAACAGCAGTCGTCGTGAAGCACGAGGCCGGGGGCCGCCACCTGACTGCGGTCTTCAAGATAGATGGCGACCAGTTGGTGGGGATGCTGCGCGGCTACGGCACTCTCATCGTGCTCGCCCGCCAGCGGTGAGCCGCCCGCGATGAGCCGGCGACTCAGCCTTCGCCTAGTTACCGCGCGCGCGGTCGACGAGGTGCCGGAAGGGCTCGCCGACGACGCATCGCAGGTTTACGACCAGCCCGTCACGCGTGTGGTCGGAGTGGGACTCGTCGGTGCGGAGCAGGACGCGGCGAGCCGCGATCAGCCGCCGGCCTTGGGGGTGACGCCAGCGGCCGTCGCCTCCCGGTGACCGTCCGGCGAAGCCTCACAGGCGGCGCCTGCGCCGTTTCTGTGGATCGCGAGATCCTTGATCGTCGGCGAGGTCCCGCAGAGGGGGCACTTGGGATCGCGCCGCAGCCTGACCTCGCGGAAGCGCATGCCGAGCGCGTCGTAGGTCAGAAGCCGCCCGATCAGCGGCTCGCCGATGCCGAGCAGCAGCTTTACAGTCTCTGTCGCTTGAATCGTTCCGACCACTCCTGGGAGCACGCCCAGGACACCGGCCTCGCTTCAGGAGGGGACGAGGCCCGGCGGCGGTGGTGTCGGGTAGAGGCAGCGGTAGCAGGGGCCCTGGCCGGGCGCGAACACCGTCGCCATGCCCTCGAACTGGAAGATCGACCCGTGGACGTTGGTCTTGCCGGCGAGGAAGCAGGCGTCGTTCACGAGATAGCGCGTCTCGAAGTTGTCCGAGCCGTCGACGACGAGGTCGTAGTCGCGGATCACGTCCATGACGTTGTCGACGGTGATTCGGGTCGCCAGGGGGATCACGTTGACGTCGGGGTTGAGCGCCCGGAGGGTCCGCGTGCCCGATTCGACCTTGGGCTTGCCGATGTCGGCCGTCGTGTGGAGCACCTGGCGCTGCAGGTTCGTGATATCGACGGTGTCGCCGTCCATCAGTCCGAGCGTTCCCACGCCCGCCGCGGCCAGATAGAGGGCGGTGGGCGAGCCGAGCCCGCCGGCGCCGATTAGCAGCACCTTGGAGCGCAGGAGCTTTCGCTGCCCCTTGTCGCCCACCTGAGGGAGCAAGAAGTGACGGCTGTAGCGCTGGATCTGGTCGGCTGTCAGCGGGACCTCACGGACAGTCGGTAGCCCGGACTGCACCCACTTCTGATAGCCGCCCTGGAGATTGACGACGGTCGAGTAACCCAGTTCCTTGAGAGCTTTCGCGGCCAGCATCGAGCGAAGGCCGGTCTGGCAGTAGAGGACGATTGGCGTGGACGGATCGCTCACCGCCGTCCCGACACGGAACTCGAGGAAGCCGCGGCTGATATTCGACGCCGCTTCGAGGTGCCCGTCCCGGTACTCATCGGGATCTCGGACATCGATGATGACAAGTTTGTCGCCCGTCTCAAGGCGCCGCGCGACCTCGGCCGGCCCCTCTTCCGGGACGACCTGTCTCGCCTCGGCCAGCATCTCCTTCAGCGTCTTCATGGCTTCGATATTACCCCTATTCCCGGTCGGTTCAAGGGTGATGGCCTATCGATGACCTTTCGTCGAGGTCGGACAGCGCTGCTATACTCACAGAATTCCATGATGAATTCCATCAAGGGCATCATCCTCGCGGGGGGATCGGGGACGCGGCTCTACCCCTTGACCCACGCCGTGAGCAAGCAGCTCGTCCCGATCTACAACAAGCCGATGATCTACTACCCTCTGTCGACATTGATGCTCGCGGGCATCACCAGGATTCTCGTCATCACGACTCCCCAGGACCAGGACGCGTTCAGGCGGCTGCTCGGCGACGGCGGCCACTTCGGCATCGCCATCGAGTACGCAGTCCAGCCGCGGCCCGAGGGCCTGGCGCAGGCGTTCATCATCGGCCGGCGCTTCATCGGCGACGACCGGGTCGCGCTGGCGCTCGGCGACAACGTGTTCTACGGCCACGGCCTTCCCGAGTACCTCAAGCACGCCGCCGAGCGTCGGTCGGGCGCGACGGTGTTCGCGTACTGGGTCCGCGATCCCGAGCGCTACGGCGTCGTCGAATTCGGAGCCGACGGCCGCGCGGTCGGGCTCGAGGAAAAGCCCGCCAAGCCGCGCTCGTCGTACGCGGTGACCGGACTCTATTTCTACGACAACCAGGTGGTCGAGCTCGCGGCGGGGCTCAAACCCTCCGCGCGCGGAGAGCTGGAGATCACCGACGTGAACGCGGCCTATCTCCGGCGCGGACAGCTCCAGGTCGAGAAGCTCGGCCGCGGAATCGCCTGGCTCGACACGGGCACCCACGAGGCGCTCCTGCAGGCGTCCACCTTCATCCAGACGATCGAGGAGCGGCAGGGGCTCATGGTCGCCTGCGTCGAGGAGATCGCGTTCCGGATGGGCTACATCACGGCGGACGACGTGCTCCGCATCGCGCGTCCGATGAAGGACAATTCGTACGGGCAGTACCTGTTGCGCCTGGTCGAGTCCGAGCCGTAAGATCGGGGAGATTCGATGGACCTCACGCCCGCTGCCAAGCGCGCATTCCAGATCCAGTCCTACGGCCCGGCGTCCTCGATCGACGGCGTCGAGATCGTCGAGCTCAAGCGATTTTCGGACGACGGGGGAAGCATGACCGAGCTGGCACGCCTGACGGACGGCCATGCCCAGGCGGTTGCGGGCTTCACGCTCCGTCAGATCAACTACAGTGAGGTCGAGCCCGGAGCGATCAAGGCGTTCCATCTCCATCAACGCCAGACCGACGTCTGGTACGTGCCGCCGACCGACCGGATGCTCCTGGTCTTGCTCGACGTGCGGCAGGGCGCGAAGACCGAAGGCGCGCGTATGCGGCTCACCCTCGGCGCCGGCGCCTCTCGCCTCGTGCGCATCCCGCCCGGGGTCGCGCATGGCGTACGGAACCTCGCGGCGACGGCGGGCCGGATCATTTACTTCACCGACGTCCATTTCTCGCCCGAGCCATCGATGTGCGACGAGGGCCGGCTGCCGTGGGACTACGCGGGCGCGGAGATCTGGGACGTGACGCGCGGGTAGCGACGTGAAGCTGCTGGTCACCGGCGGTAGCGGGTTCATCGGCTCCAACTTCATCCGTCACGTCCTCGCGACGCATGCTGACGACCGCGTCGTCAACCTCGACAAGCTGACCTACGCGGGGAACCCTGCCAACCTGGCGGACCTCGAGCGCGACCCGCGTTACGCGTTCGTCCGGGGCGACATCTGCGACCCGACGCTCGTGCGGGACGCGGTCCGCGGGGTCGACGCCGTCGTAAATTTCGCCGCCGAGAGCGTGGTCGCCGATACCTTTGTCCCGATTCACTGGGGTCACGGGATCAAGATCGCGAGCATCGAAGAACTCTTTGAGACGTACGGCGCGAAACGCGGAGTGCTCATCGACGGCAGCGGGGTCGAAGTCGTCGAGCCGAACTTACCGCTGTTCGCCCTGGCCTTCCGGAATGGGATGGGGCAATGGAAGCAAATCACGCACATAACCCGCCATCGCTACACGGGGAGAGTCGTCAGGCTACGGCAGAAGTGGGGAAGCGTCACCGTGACGCCCAACCATTCCGTGTACAACGCAGACGCGCAGCTGGTGGCCGCGGAGACAAACCCCGAGCTATTGGCGGTACGCAAGATCAATGTGGACCGGAGCCGCCATCGCGACTACATCGAGATTTGCCTTCCGAGTATCAAGTCCGTGGACGGGCGCTTGTACACCCGCACCGCCAAGGGCGGCGGCCGGCCGCGAGAAGTCTACGTCCAGCAGTCATTGAAGGGCGAGGCGCTGCTTGCGCTGATGCGCTTCCTCGGTGCCTATGTCGCCGAAGGAAACGCGCTCTTCAACAAGGCCAACGGCTCGTGGCAGGTCTGTATCGGGAACACCGATCTCGCGTTTCTCGAGGAACTGCGTAACGACGCCGAGCTATTCACAAACGCCGGTAGCAGTATCACCACTCGCGCGCGCCCGAGGGCGCATCAGCTCACGTTCAGTTCGCGAATCGTCCACCTCCTGGCCACCACACTGTGCGGTGCGCACTCGTATGAGAAGCAGGTTCCTGAGGCGCTATACACTCTGACCGACGAGTTCAAGAACGCCTTCTTGGACAGCTACCTGCGTGGTGATGGCAACGTCCAGGAGTACAAGACTGTAAGCTCGAGTCGGCTCACCACGAACTCGGCCAAGCTGGCCGCCGGTCTCGGCCTTTTGCTCAGCATGATGGATCTCGACTATTCGCTGTACTACCGTGACGCCAGGGGCAACCAGCGTCCAGCGTATGCGATGAACCTAGTCTCGACCTACGAGACGCGTGGCGAGTCCCTGTACAGCGAGAATCAGTATGAAGGCTACGTCTATGATCTTGGCGTCGAGGACGCTCACAACTTCGCTGCTGGCGTCGGGAATGTCGTGGTACACAACACGCACGTCGACCGTTCGCTCAATGCCCCCGACGCTTTTCTGCGCACCGACGTCTTCGGCGTGTTCACGCTGCTCGAGGCCGTGAAAGAGCTGAAGATTCCGCGCTTCGTCCACATCAGCACGGACGAGGTGTACGGATCGGTCGAGCACGGCTCGTCCCGCGAGAGCGATCCGGTCCGGCCGTCCAATCCGTATTCGGCGTCGAAGGCCTGCGGGGACCTGCTGGCGCTGGCCTACTGGCACACGCACCGAGTACCGGTGCTGATCACCCGCTCGTCCAACAACTTCGGGCCCTACCAGTATCCGGAGAAGGTCGTCCCGCTCTTCGTGACCCACGCCCTCGACGACAAGCCGCTCCCGCTCTACGGCGACGGCAGGAACGTACGCGACTGGCTCTACGTCCTCGACAACTGCGCCGGCATCGACCTGGTGCTGCGCAAAGGGGCCGACGGCGAGGTCTACAATATCGGGGGCGGCCACGAGGTCGAGAACATCGTCCTCACGCGGCAGATCCTCCAGCTCACCGGCAAACCGGAGACCCTGATCCAGCCCGTGAAGGACCGCCCCGGCCACGACCGGCGCTACTCGGTCGACTCGAAAAAGGTCCGCCAGCTCGGCTGGACGCCCCGGCACCGGTTCGGGGAGGCGCTCGGGGCGACGGTCGCCTGGTATCGCGAGCACGAGACATGGTGGCGGCCGCTCACGTCCGGAGAATTCCGCGCGTACTACGACAAGCAATACGGCCACCGCTGACCCAGGGAGACGTTCGATGAGGCGAGCCGTGACGCTGGCGCTGGTCCTGTCGCTTCCGACTCTCGCGCTCGGGGCGCCGCCGTCCGTCCAGGAGCGGCGGCTCCATCCCGGCGAGGTCTCGGCCCTCCCGTCGTTCGTCAGGCGCGTCGAGCCCGCCGTCGTCGCGTTGCGCGTGCGGAACGCCGACGGCGCCACTTCCTCAGCGCGGCTTGGCAGCCGCCGCTTCGGTAGCGGCGTGATCTTCGATCAGCGTGGCTACGTGCTCACGGTGAGCTATCTGCTGCTGGACGCGGTGACGATCGAGGCGCGGGGGCGCGACGGGCGCGCCGTGCCGGCGCACGTGGTCGGCCTCGACCTCGACGCCGGCCTCGGCGTGGTCAAACTCGAGGGCGACGGGCCGTGGCCCGCGGCGACGCTCGGTGATTCGAGCGCCGTCGTCCCCGGCGCGCGAACGGGCACCGTCGGCGTCGACGAGGACAACGATCTCGTCCAGGTGTCGGGCACGGTGCACGCGGTGCGGCGGTTCTCGGCGTACTGGGAGTACATGCTCGACCGCGCGATCATCGTGGCCCCGGCGAGCCCGCAGTGGGGCGGCAGCGCCGTCGTGAACGAGCGCGGCGAGGTCGTAGGGATCGCCTCGCTCAGACTCGGCGACCCGCCCCACGCGAACCTCGCGATCCCCATCGAGAAGTTCGTGCCGGTGAAGGACGAGCTGATCACGTCCGGCCGGATCGCGAGCCGGCCGCCGCGGCCGTGGCTCGGGCTCTACACCGTCAAGCTGCCCGAGGGCCTCGTGGTCAGCGAGCTGTCGCCGGTCGGGCCGGCGTCGCGGGCCGGGTTCCGTCAGGGCGATCGCATCCTGCGTGTCAACGGCGTGGCCGTCGCCTCGCAGGAGGAGTTCTACGAGCAGCTCTGGTCCCGGCGTGCCGGCGACCTCATCGAGCTGGCCGTCCAGCGCGACAGCCAAGTGCACATCATCGCCGTGCCCTCGGTCGACCGCCACCGGCTCTATCCGGTGCGGTAGCCCCGTTCAGACGTTAGACTCCTCCTCAATGAAGGATGCCGAGGACCCGTACCAGGGACGCGGCCTCATCGCCGACCCCATCCATCAATACATCCTCTACACCCGCCCGGGCGGGATCCCGGGCGAGGCGACCGAGCAGGACCTGATCGACACGTCGTGGGTGCAGCGGCTGCGCCGCGTGCCCCAGCTCCAGTCGGCGCGCTGGGTGTACCCGGCGGCGGAGCACAGCCGCTTCCAGCACTCGCTCGGGGCGATGCACCTCGCCGGACGCTTCGCCCTCCAGCTCTATCCGTCGCTGCGCGCGGTCTTCCCCGACGCGCCCTCGCTTGCGCTGATCGAGGAGCTCTTGCGGACGACGGGACTGGTCCACGACATCGGCCACGGCCCCTTCGGCCACTTCTTCGACGACAACTTCCTGGTCGATTACGAGCTGACCCACGAGCTGGTCGGCCAGCGGATCATCCGCGAGGAGCTGGCGGAGATCCTCCGGAGCCTCCGGCGGAGCCCGAGCGGCGCTTTCGAGGCCGGCGAGTCCATCGATCCGGAGTGGATCTGCTACCTGATGGGGAAGACCTACACCCAACCGCTCGAGTCGCACCCGAAGTGGCTGCCGCATCTGAAGCCGCTCCTCTCGGGCGTGTTCACGGCCGACAACATGGACTACGTGCTGCGCGACTCCTACATGTGCGGTGTCGCGGTGGGGCCGATCGACATCGATCGGATCATCTACTATTCGTTCTTTTCGGAGCGCGGCCTGACGCTCGACCGGGCCGGGCTCCAGGCCTTCACGATGTTCCTGAACGCCCGCTTCTACATGTACACGAACGTTTACTACCACCGGACCACGCGGGGGATCGACCTCCACCTCAAGGAGATCTTCCGGGACACCATGCGGATCGCGTTCCCGTATGACCTGCGCAAGGAGCTCCACCCCTATCTCCATTTGACGGAATGGACGCTGCTCGAAGACGTCGGGCGGTGGCACGACGACGACGACCCGGCCAAGAGGGCGCTGGGCGCCGAGTGGCGCCACGTCCTCGACCGGAAGCTCAAATGGCGGATGTCGAGCGAGGAGGTCCTCGATCAGTTCGAGGCGCGTAAAGGGCAGAGCTTCCTCGACGTGGAGACGGTGAAAAGGCGCGTGCGCACCTTCCTCCCCGCGGCGCTGCGGGACATCCCCTTCGAGATCGACATGGCGCTGCAGGACCCGCGGCCCCTGAATCCGCTCAAGATGGGCGATCGCCAGATCTACGTGTACGACTCGTCGACGAAGAGCGTCTCCGAGGAGCCGCTGACGGAGATCCTGAAATACCTGCCGGGGAAGGTCGCGCAGTGCCGGATCTTCGCGATGACCCACGAGCACGACGCCGAGCTGGCTCGCGCATTGAAACGCGCGCTGAACGAGGAGCCGTCCGCGATTTCAACCAACGTGTGAGCCACGGAGACCGCCATGAATGCGCTCGAGTTCTTCCAGAGCCAGCACACGCGCCTGCACTCGGCCGGCGTCGGCCAGGTCGAAGGCGGATCGTGAATTCCCTGGCGTGGCTCCTCTGGCACCTGGCGCGTGCCGAAGACGCCGTCGTCAACGTCGTGGTGGGAGCGCGCGAGCAGGTCCTGAGCGCGGGCGACTGGCCTCGCCGGCTCGGCGTCGCGCGGCTCGACCTCGCCGCCGCCCGCGCCTATCGCGATGCGGTCGGGCGGCGGACTCAGGAAGTGGTCGCGAGCCTTCGGCCGGAGCGCTGGGACGAGATCCTCTCGGTCGTCGATACCGACCGGGCGGTGGCGGCCGGAGCGTTCGGCCCCGGCGCCGAGTGGGTGCCGAAGAGGCCTATCAGGGACGGAGCCGCGGCGGCATGCTCCGCGCCAACGCGATTGCCCACAACGCGATGCATCTGGGCGAAGCGATCTCGGTGAGGGGCCTGGCGGGGCTGGGCCTGGGCCTCTGAGCCCGCGTAGTATCATCGGACGGCCATGAGCTGGCGGTTCGTCTCGTTCGCCGCGCTGTTCGTCACCTGTCTCCTGACGGCCAACACGATGGCCGCCAAGCTCGTCACCGTCGGGGGCGTCGTCCTGTCGGCCGCGATTGTCATCTTCCCGGTGTCGTACATCGTCGGCGACGTGCTGACCGAGGTGTGGGGCTACGGAGCGGCGCGGCGCGTGATCTGGCTCGGCTTCGGGTGCAACGCGATCATGGTCGCGGCGATCTGGCTGGGCGGCGAGATCCCCGCCGCGCCGTTCTGGAAGGGAGGAGCCGCGTACAGCGAGATCCTCGGGCAGACACCGCGGATCCTGGCCGCCTCCTTCGTCGGGTACCTCGCCGGAGAGTTCGCCAACTCCTTCGTCCTGGCGAAGATGAAGATCCTGACCCGGGGGCGCTGGCTCTGGACGCGCACGATCGGCTCCACCGTGGTCGGCCAGGCGCTCGACAGCACGGTCTTCGTCGCGCTCGCCTTCGCCGGCTCGGTGCCGCCGGGCGTGCTGCTCGGGATCATGGCCGGTCAGTGGATCGTGAAAGTCCTCTACGAGGCGGCCGCGACGCCGCTCACGTACGCCGCGGTCGCGTGGCTGAAAGGCAGCGAAGGGATCGACGTGTACGACGACGCCACCGACTTCAACCCGATCCGGCTGACGTGACAGACCGTCTGTACTGGCCGACCTGGCTTCTCGCGGCCTCTCTGACCGGGATCGTCGCGGGCGTCATGCTCGGCCACGCGCTGATCCTGGCGCGGTTCGTGGACTGGCTGGTCCTGTCGGCGACGCCGTCGCTGAGCCAGGCGTACCCGACGTTCCGACGATCGACCGGGCGGTCTGGGCTCGACGTGTATTACGCGCTCGCCGGGCTCCAGGTCGCCGGCACGACCGTGTTCCTGCTCGTGTCGCTCGTCGCGCGTCGGCACCGGGCCGCGGCGCTGGTGGCGGGCGTGGCGGGAGCCCTTTGGATCGTCGTCCACTACGCGTCCGGATTCGGCGCGCTCGAGGCGAGCGTGCTGCGGAGCGCGAGCAAGATCCCTCGTGAGGTCACCGGCCGGTTCGTCGGCTGGAACGTGCCGATTCACCTCTTTCACGCGATGACGCTGGTGGTGGCGCTGGGCGCGCTCCTCTCGGTGCCCCTGGCGGCGCTGCGTCGGAGAGGCTAGTTCATGGAGAAGTACCGGGGCGTCGACTACTACGGGATCGAGGGCCTCCTGTCCGAGGAAGAGCGGATGATCCGCGACGCGGTCCGTGACTGGGTCGAGGCGGAATTCCTGCCCGTCGTCACCGAGCACCATCGCGCCGGCACCTTCCCGGTCTCCCTCATCCCCAGGCTCGGCGAGCTTGGCGTCTTCGGCGCGACGCTCAAAGGGTACGGCTGCGCGGGACTCAACAACGTCGCCTACGGACTCATCATGCAGGAGCTCGAGCGGGGCGACTCCGGCCTGCGCTCGGCGGCCTCCGTGCAGAGCGGGCTCGTGATGTACCCGATCTACACCTACGGCTCGGAGGCGCAGAAGGAGGAATGGCTCCCCGCGATGGCGCAGGGCGAGAAGGTCGGCTGCTTCGGCCTCACCGAGCCCGATTACGGCTCCGACCCCGGCGGTATGAAAACGCGGGCTCGCCGCCAGGGCGACGTGTACGTCCTGAACGGTACGAAGCTGTGGATCACGAACGGCTCGATCGCCGACGTCGCCGTGGTGTGGGCGAAAGAGGATGACGGAGAAATTTACGGCTACCTGGTGGAGCGAGGAACCCCGGGATTCTCGACCCTCGATATTCACGGCAAGTTCTCGATGCGGGCTTCGATCACCTCGGAGCTGTCGTTCCAGGACTGCCGAATCCCGCTCGCGAACAAGTTCCCGAACGTGAAAGGGCTCCGTGGCCCGCTCGGCTGCCTCAATCAGGCGCGCTACGGGATCGCCTGGGGCGCCGTGGGCGCGGCGATGGCGTGTTACGACTGGACGCTCCAGTACGCGCAGCAGCGGATCCAGTTCGGCAAGCCGATCGCGTCGTTCCAGCTCGTCCAGCAGAAGCTCGTCTGGATGATCACGGAGATCACCAAGGCGCAGCTCCTGTGTCTGCAGCTCGGCCGGCTCAAGGACGAGGGCCACGTCCGGGCGCAGCAGGTCTCGCTGGCGAAGATGAACAACGTCCAGATCGCGCTTGACAGCGCTCGGCTGGCGCGCGATGTCCTGGGCGCCGCCGGCATCGTGGACGAGCACCCGGTGATCCGCCACATGATGAATCTCGAGACCGTCAACACCTACGAGGGCACGCACGACATCCACACGCTCATCATCGGCCGCGACATCACGGGCCTCGACGCGTTCGGGATGTGAGTATGAGCACCGGACGGGATCGACGGCCCTGGAGGGGTTCTTCATGCGAGTGCTGATTGCGGATGACGACCAGGACGTCCGGGAGGTACTCGTCGAGACCTTCCGGGTGGCCGGCTTCGACGTGCTCGAAGCGGCGAACGGGCTCGAGGCCCTGCTGTACGTCAAGCGGGACCGCCCCGACGCCGTGGTGCTCGACCTCATGATGCCGCGGCTCGGCGGGGTCGAGGCGCTCAAGCGGATCCACGCCTTCAACCCGGGCATCAGGGTGCTCGTGGTCACCGGCGCCATCGATCCCGAGCTCCAGCGACAAGCGACCGCGGCCGGCGCGGCCGGCGTGTTCACCAAGCCCGTGCCTGCGGCGACGCTGGTGGCGGCGCTGACCGGCCCCCCGCCGCCGGCGCCCCCGCCGGCGCCGACCTCCAAGGCGCCCGTCCCGGCCGTCGGCGCGCCGACGGGACGGGTCCTCGTGGTCGACGACAACCCCGAGGTGCGCGCGATGCTCGAGGACGTGCTGACCTCGCTGGGTTACGGGACGAGCACGGCGGCCGACGGCGCCGCGGCGGTGCGCGCGGTCCTCGCCGAGGCACCTGACGTCGTGCTGCTCGATGTCTACATGCCCGGGCTCAGCGGGGTCGGCGCGCTGCCGACGATCGTGGCGCTCGCCCCGCACGCCAAGGTCATCATGATCAGCGGAGTCGCGAACGAGGACGTCCTGAAGCGAGCGCTCGCCTTCGGCGCTCACGACTACGTCACCAAGCCGTTCGAGATCTCGAACCTCTCGCGGGCCATCGAGACAGCCCTGGCGATGCGGCGGCTCGAGACGGGCTCGGAACGCGCCCCCTGATCCGCTGAACCCGGCCGGCTCACACCACGCCAGGCTCAGCCTGGCCATTGCGGCGGTGACGCTCGCGGCCCATAACGGTGTCCTCATGTCCTTCGCCGTTCTCTACCTCCCGCCGGTCGCCGAGTTCGGCGGCTCGCGCGGTGAGGTCGCGGCCGCGCAGTCGGTGTCGCTTCTGCTCGGCGGCTTCACGGGTCCGCTCGTCGGGGCGGCGTTCGACCGGTTCGGGCCGCGGCGACTCTTCCAGGGGAGCGCCTGCGGCCGCGCTCGTCGTGGCGAGCCGTGTCACGTCGCTGCCGCTGCTGGTCCTGACCTATGGGCTGTGGGGCGGGCTCGCGCTCGCCCCGCTCGGCAGCCAGACGAATATGCCCGTCGCGGCGTTCTAGTATCCGTCGGCGCGAGGGCGTGCGATCGCGCCGCGGACCTCTTCGCGGGGGCGTCGTTCGGCGCGATCTGGGGTTGGCTCACGCTCGCCGTGAGGCCGGGGGAGGCGCTCGGAGGGCGGCTCGGCGGGAAAGTCTTCGACGTGTGGGGAAGCTATTTCCCGGCGTTCGGCTTCGTCTGGCTGACGCTGGCGGCGGGCGTCGTCTCGATGTGGCGCGTGCGCCCGGCGCCGCGGGATCCCGGATCAGCCCGCGTTCGCTGATCGGGCGGCCGAGGCGACGTATAGCTCGACCTCGTGGCCGTCGGGATCGCGCACGGAGAACGAGGTCGGCGTCTCGCCGAACGGCTCGAGGCCGTGCGTCTCCGCCCAGTGGCGCGCCGCCACGAGGTCGTCGAGGGCGGCGCCGACGTCGAACGCGATGTGGTAGAGCCCCGGGACGCCCTTGGGTTGCGGCCCCGGCCCCTCGGCGCGCGCCAGCTCGCACGACAGATCGTGGTGATGAACGCCGGCGGAGAAGAAGACGATGCGCCCGCCCTTGCCGGTCCCGGTCTCCGCGAGCCCGAGGGTGTCGCGGTAGAAGCGACGGGTCGCGTCGAGGTCGCGCACGAAGAGCGCGACGTGACCCAGCTCGCGGATCGTCACTCGCTCCGATCGTGCGTCCATCGCGGAGTAGTGTAACATTGGGAGGTCATGGCTGATTCCAAGCCGGCGGCCTACATCGCGCCCGCCGCGCAGGCTCTCGTCGCGTCGACCACGGATCGCGTCCGACCCAACGCGAAGCTGATCGCGCTCTTGTCGCTCGGACATTTCGTCGTCGATCTCAACCAGGGATCGCTGCCGGCGGTGCTGCCGTTTCTAAAATCGGCGCATCAGCTGTCGTACGCCTCAGCGGCGACGATCGTGCTCGCGGCGAACGTCGCCTCGTCGCTCGTGCAGCCCCTCTTCGGCTACTTCGCCGACCAGACGGCCCGGCGCTGGATGCTGCCGGCCTCGGTGTTCTTGACCGGCGTCGGGTTCGCGCTGATGGGGTTGGCGCCCGGGTACGCGGCCCTGCTCGCGCTCGTGATCGTGATGGGACTCGGCGTCGCCGCGTACCATCCGGAGGCCTACAAGACGGCGACGAGCGTCGCCGGCGAGCGCAAGGCGACAGCGCTCTCGTGGTTCTCGCTCGGAGGCAACGTCGGCGTGGCGCTGGGCCCGCCCGTGATCACCGCGCTCGTCGCCGCTCTCGGCCTCGCGGGCAGCCTCGGCATGCTGGCGCCGACCCTCGTGGTCACCGCGCTACTGCTCGCCGCGCTGCCCGCGCTCTCGCCGACCACCGCGCCCCGGGCCACCGCCGGGGCCGCGATGCGCGGCGTCAACATGCCCGGCGCGATGGCGCTGCTGATCCTCGTCGTCACGATCCGCTCGTGGGCGAGCCTCGGCTTCACGACGTTCGTGCCGTTCTACTACATCGATGAGCTCGGCGCCGATCCGCGGCTGGTCGGCCCGTTGCTCTTCGTCTTCCTCGGTGCCGGCGCGGTCGGCACCGTCGTGGCCGGGCCGCTCGCCGACCGCTGGGGCCATCGCGTCTTCATGAAGTGGGTGCTCCTCGCGGCGCTGCCGTTCGGCATGCTCTTCCTGACGGCGAGAGGCGTTCTCGCGTTCGTCATGCTCGGCCTGTTCGGCGCGATCCTGACGTCGAGCTTCTCCGTGTCCATCGTCCTCGGGCAGGCGTACCTGCCGCGCAACTCGGGCACGGCCTCGGGCCTGATCGTCGGCTTCGCAATCGGCGCCGGCGGCCTCGGCGTGGCGGCGCTCGGCTGGGTCGCGGACCGGCACGGATTGCCCGCGGCGCTCTGGATCAGCGCCCTGATGCCGCTCGCGGCGTTCGTGGCGACCCGTTTCCTGCCGGCCCCGAGCGTCCACGACGCCAGGTGAACGACGGGCTTCCCTTCCAGGACGGTGAGCAGGTCCTGCTCACGGATCAGCGCGGCAAGCGCCATCTGATCTTTCTCCGCAAGTCGGAGACCTTCCACTCCGACCGCGGCTGGGTGCCGCACGACGCGGTGATCGGTCAGCCCGAGGGCACCTGGGTGCGGAGCTCGATGGGGCTTCGCTATCTGGCGCTGCGCCCGACGCTGGCGGAGTACGTGCTGGAGATGCCGCGCGGCGCCCAGGTCATCTACCCGAAAGACCTGGCCATGATCCTCTTCTGGGCCGACATCTACCCGGGGTGCCGAGTCCTGGAAGCTGGCACCGGCTCCGGTGCCTTGACGCTCGCCCTCCTGCGGGCGGTGGGCCCCGAGGGCCGGGTCATCACCTACGAGCAGCGGGACGAGTTCGCGCGCCGTGCGCTGGCCAACATTCACATGCGGCTCGGGGAGGTGGCGAACCTGGCGGTCCGGCTCCGGCCCGTCGAAGACGGCCTCGGGGAGGAGCAGCCGGTCGACCGGGTGCTGCTCGACCTGCCCGAGCCCTGGAAGCTCACGAGCCTCGTTGCGGCGGCGTTGCGACCGGGCGGGATCTTTCTGTGCTACGTGCCGACCATCGTGCAGTCGCACCAGATCGCCGAGGCGCTCCAGCGCGAGCCCCACTGGGCGCTCGTCGAGACATTCGAAACGCTCTACCGGCCGTGGAACATCGAAGGCCAGTCGGTGCGGCCCTTCCACCGCATGGTCGCACACACGGGATTCATCACCGTCGCGCGACGGGTCGTGCCGGAGGAGAGCGGCGCGCCGGATGCGCGTCTGCGCCGCCTCGCGCCCGAGGACTGAGAGCGATGATCACGCTGATGCGGCGGTACCGGAAATCGCTTCAACTCGGTCTTCTGGTCGTGATCGCGGCGTTCGTGGCCTCGCTGTTCGTGTTGGGTACGACCGGGTCGCGCGATGGCGCCGAGCCCCGCGACCGGGTCGCGACGGTCAACGGCGAGACCATCCCGCTCGAGCGCTTTCAGCGGCGCTACCAGTTATACCTGGAGGCGTACGCGCAGACGTACCGCGACCGCTTCTCGACGGAGATGGCCGAGCGTCTCGGGCTGCCGCAGCAGGTCGTCGGCGACCTCGTCCAGGAGGCCCTGATCGTGCAGCGCGCCCGCGCCGAGGGACTGGCCGTCACGGACGAGGAGTTGAACGCTCGGATCCATGCAATCCCGGCGTTCCAGGAGAACGGGCGCTTCGTGCTCAACCGCTACCAGGAGGCCCTCAAACGGCGTGGGTTCACCGCCGCCGGGTTCGAGGGCGAGATCCGCCGCGAGCTTACGCGCGCGAAGGTGGAATCCACGGTCCGGAGCGGCGTCAAGGTGTCAGAGGCCGAGCTCGAGCAGCAATTCCGTCTCCGGCGCGAAGAGGTGCGTGCAGCGTGGGCCTTGGTCGAGCTGGCGCCGATCGTCGCCGCCACCAGCGCCACCGACGAGGAGCTCGCCGCGTATCTCGCTCAGCACCCCGACGAGTTCCGCCAGCCCGACCGACGGCGCGTGCAGTACGTGACGCTGAGCCGGAAGGATTTCGAGACGGCGGCGACGGACGCGGAGGTCGAGAAGTTCTACCACGAGCACATCAAGGAGTTCGAGAGCCCGCGTCAGGTCCGCGCCGCGCACGTGCTCGTCCGCGTCCCCGAAACGGGGGGGAGCGAGGCGGAGGATAGGGCGCGGGCCAAGGTCGCCGACGTCATCCGCCGGACGAAGGCGGGCGGGGACTTCGGCAAGCTCGCGCAGGAGGTCTCGGAGGATCCCGGGACGGCGCCGCGCGGCGGCGATCTCGGGCTCGTGAGCCGTGGCGAGATGGTGCCGCAGTTCGAGCAGGCGCTGTTCGCGTTGAAGAAGGGTGAAGTGTCGCCCGAGCCGATCCGAACGCCGTTCGGCTTCCATGCGATCAAGGTGTTCGAGATTCAGGAGAGTGGGCGCAAACCCCTGAAGGACGTCGCGCCCCAGATCCGGAGCCGGCTCTCGGGCGAAGCTGCGGACCGGGCGGCGAAAGCGAGGGCCGACCAGATCCGGCCGGAGCTGCAGGGCGCCAAGGACTTCATGGCCGAGGCGAAGAAGCTCGGACTCCAGCCGATCGAGACGACCATGGCCCGCCTCGACCGAGTGGCGGGGCTCACCGCTCCCGATTCGCTCGAGGAGGCGGCGTTCGCGCTCGCCCTGGGCGGCGTCTCGACTCCGGTGCAGACGCCGGCGGGGCTCGTCGTCCTCAAGTCCGTGGAGGCCATCGGCGCTGGTGTCCCCCCGCTCACCGAGATCAAAGACAAGGTGGCCACCTCGGTCAAGCGCCAGAAGGCGGAGACGGCCGCCCTGGAGCGGGCGAAACGGCTCGCCGCCGACGCCCAGACGGGCGACTTGGTCGGCGCCGGAAAGAAGCTGGGCGCGGTCACGGGCGAGACGGCGCGCTTCTCGCGCGCCAAGCCGGCCGAGCGACTGCCGGGTGACGCGATGGTGGCGGCGCTGCAGACCCCCGCCGGCCAGCTGAGCGCACCGGTCAAGGCCCAGCAGGGCTACTACCTGGTGAAAGTGCTCGAGCGCGTGCCGCCCGACATGGGCGGGCTCGCGGCGGAGCGCGACAAGATCCTGAAAGAGGTGCTCGCGCAGAAGCAGAGCCTCGCGTGGGAATCCTGGCTCAACGGAGCTCGCGCGAACGCGAAGATCGAGACACACCTGCCCGCGTCGCGCCGGGGGTGAGTCCTTCAGATCCTTTGGGTGTGTCGCCCCGGAGCCGTGTACACTATGTGCCGCCTGGTGAATCGTCGGTTCAACTGAACCCGGCCTTCACTGGTAGGCCGCGACCCGAGCTTCTTCCGAGTTCTGGTCGTGCACGGGGCGGAAGTCGGTAAAGGACAATCCCCATGACTGTCAAGCTCTTCGTCGGTGGCCTCTCTTTCTCGACCTCCAGTGAGCGCCTGCGCGAAGCCTTCGCCGGCTTCGGCGAGGTCCAATCGGCGACCGTCGTGATGGATCGCGACACCGGGCGGTCGCGCGGCTTCGGGTTCGTCGAGATGGCGACCGGCGAAGACGCGAACACCGCCGTCTCCCGCCTCAACGGCACCGAGCTCGATGGTCGTCAGATCAAGGTCGAGATCGCGAAGCCGGCCGGCTCGGGCGGCGGCGGTGGCCAGCGCCGCGGCGGCGGCGGCTTCGGCGGTGGGCGCGGCGGCGGCGGCGGGTGGCGCGGCGACCGGTGAGACCGTCGTGCATGTAATGGCGCTCTCGACGCCGAGCCGGCCCGGCTGGCGGTGGCGTATCGTCAATTACGCGGGCGAGCTCGTCGAGGAGTCGCGCGATGTGTTCGGCACGATCGCAATCGCCGTCGCCGAAGGGACACGACGGCTCGAGCAAATGAACACGGTGGATCGGTCCGAGCCCCCGCGGCCGTATCGCTCCACCTCGCACTTGCGTGGCCGATGGCGAGTCTGACCCGGGCGAAGGTCGAGGTTTCGGACAACCAGATCGAAGCCGCCCTGAAGACCCTCAAGAAGGTGATGCTCAAGGGGGGACTCTTCCAGGAGATGAAGCGGCGAGCGTACTACGAGAAGCCGTCGGTCAAGCGCAAGCGGAAGCAGGCGCAAGCTCGCAAGAAGCGGCGGCGAGCCCTCAAGCGGTCGCGAGTCGAGGACGAAGATTAGTTGAAGATCGGGGGGAGCGAGCGCCGCTCCCGCCGATTTCCCCCACCGGGATCACTCGCCGACGAGTGAATCATCGTGGCGCCGGCGCAGCCGGCGCTCGAACGTCCGGCACCCTCCCCTTCAGCAAACCATACCGGGGCTCGTGTTAAGTTAAGGGGCCATGGCCGTCCAGCGCACGCCGATGACCCGTCCCGGCTACGACCGGCTCCGCGACGAGCTCGACCGGCTCAAGCGCGTCGACCGCCACGCCATCACCAAGGCGATCGCCGAAGCGCGGGCGCACGGGGACCTCTCCGAGAACGCCGAGTACCACGCCGCGCGCGAGAAGCAAAGCTTCATCGAGGGACGGATCGCGGAGCTCGAGACGAAGGTTGGAAGCGCCGAGGTCATCGATCCGCCGACCTCGGGTGATCGCATCACGTTCGCCTCGACGGTGCTGCTCGAGGACGCGAGCGGGAAGGAGATCCGCTATCAGATCGTGGGTTCCGACGAGACCGAGCCCGCCCGGGGCCGCATCTCGATCCTGTCGCCGCTGGCGCGCACGCTCATCGGCAAGAGCGTGGGCGACCGGGTGACGGCGCAGCTGCCCGGCGGCACGAAGACGTTCGACATCGTCAAGGCGAATTTCCCCTGGGCGGACTGAGGCGGTAGCATGCCGACCGTGCGCGTCGACGACGGGGTCAACCTCCACTACGAAGAGTCGGGTCAGGGACTCCCGCTGGTCTTCGTCCACGAGTTCGCGGGCGATCACCGGAGCTGGCATCTGCAGATGCGCTTCTTCTCACGCCGCTACCGGGCGATCGCGTTCAACGCCCGCGGCTATCCGCCGTCCGACGTTCCCGACGACGCGAAAGCGTACTCGCAGGATCGCGCCGCCGAGGACATCCGGAGCGTGCTCGACGGTCTGAAGATTCCGAAGGCGCACGTCTGCGGCCTCTCGATGGGCGGTTACGCGACGCTGCACTTCGGTCTCCGGCACCCGGACCGCGCCCTCTCACTGGTCGTCGCCGGCGCCGGCTACGGCAGCGTGCCGGGCGATCGCGAGAAGTTCCGCCGGGATACCGAGGTGGTCGCCCGGCGCTTCGAGGAGGACGGGATGGTGCGGACGGCCGAGATGTACGCGAAGGGCCCGACGCGCGTCCAGTTCATGGAGAAGGACCCGTTCGGCTGGCGCGAGTTCCACGCGCAGCTCGCGGACGGATCGGCCCGCGGTCACGCCCTCACGCAGCGGGGCGTGCAGATGATGCGGCCATCGATCCTCGACCTCGGGCGCGAGCTCGAGCGGCTCGAGGTGCCGACGCTGATCATGACCGGCGACGAGGACGACCCGTGTCTCGAGCCGGCGATCTTCATGAAGCGCAAGATCCCGACGGCGGGGCTCGTCGTCCTCCCCAAGTCGGGCCACACGATCAACCTGGAGGAGCCCGAGGTGTTCAACCGGGCCGTGCTCGATTTCCTCACGGCGGTGGACGCGGGCAAATGGACGCGACGCAATCCCGCCTCCCAGACGGGCTCGGCCATCCTGCCCGCGGAGACACGCTGATGTCACTGCCTCTCGAAGGCTACACGGTCCTGGATCTCACCCGCGCGCGCTCCGGCCCGACCGCGGTGCGCCAGCTCGCCGACATGGGGGCGAACGTCATCAAGGTGGAGGCGCGCGAGGAGATGGAGGGCGACTCCACCGCGCTCGGCTTCGACTTCCTGAACCTCCACCGGAACAAGCGCGCGATGACGCTCGACCTCAAGCACCCGCGCGGGGTCGAGATCATCAAGAAGATCGCCGCGCGCGCCGACGTCGTCGTCGAGAACTTCCGGCCGGACGTCAAGAAGCGGCTCGGCATCGACTACGAGGCGCTGTCGAAGATCAATCCGCGCCTCGTCTACGGCTCGATCTCGGGCTTCGGCCAGACAGGACCGTACGCCGACCGGCCGGGCTATGACCAGATCGCCCAGGGTATGGGCGGGCTCATGTCCATCACCGGGCTGCCCGGTCAGGGGCCCGTGCGCGTGGGCATCCCGGTGGCGGATCTCACCTCCGGGCTCTATCTCGCGCAAGGCATTCTGGTCGCGCTGCTCGAGCGCGAGCGCTCCGGGAAGGGCCAGTGGGTGCACACATCGCTCCTGCAGGCGATGGTGACGATGCTCGACTTCCAGGCGGCGCGCTGGCTCATCGACCGCGAGATCCCGCCCCAGGCGGGCAACGATCACCCGACCGGCATCCCGACGGGTGTGTTCACCACCGCCGACGGCCACATCAACATCGCCGCGTCCGGACAGACGATGTACCGCCGGCTCTGCACGGCGATCGGCGCCCCCGAGCTGATCGACGACCCGCGCTTCAAGACGCTGGCCGGCCGGTCGAAGAACCGTAAGGCGATGAACGCCGAGCTGGACCAGGTGCTCGTGAAGAAGTCGAGCGCCGAGTGGATCGAGGCGCTCAACCGTGCGGGGGTGCCCTCGGGCCCGATCCTCAACGTGAAAGAGGTCTTCGAGAACGAGCAGATCCGGCACCTGGGCATGGCTCAGCCCGTGCGTCATCCCGAGCGCGGCGAGATGCTGGTCCAGGGGCTCCCGGCCACGCTCTCGCGCACGCCCGGCGCGATTCGCCGCGCCGCGCCCACCCACGGCGAGCACACCGACGAGATCCTGCGCGAGCTGGGGTACACCGCCGAGGAGATCGCCGCTCTCCGCAAAGACGGCGCGGTCTAACCGTGAGCACGTGCGACGGACGGCCGACAGAGGAGAGAGCATGAACAGCCAACGAATCCTCGCCCGCGCGCTCATGCGGGCATTCATGGTCGTAGCGCTGTGCCTTCTGCTCGCCGGCGGCCTCGTCGGGCGAGCCGACGCCCAGGCGAAGCCCGAGGGCGAGATGCGCTGGGCGCTCTACGTGACGGTCGCCCCGGCCTGGCTCGATCCGGGAGAGGTGCAGGGGTTCATCACCCCGTTCTGGATCCAGTATGCGCTCCACGATGCGCTCGTGAAGCCCATGCCCGGCAACATCATGACGCCGAGCCTGGCCGAGTCGTGGACGCTCAGCCCCGATCAGCGGACCTACGAGTTCAAGCTGCGCCAGGGTCTCAAGTTCCACAACGGCGACCCCTTCACCGCCGAGGACGTGAAGTTCAGCTTCTATCGCGCCAAGAGCTCCCGGGTCCTCAAGGAGAAGGTCCGCGACGTGGAGATCGTGGATCCCTACCGCGTGCGGTTCCATCTCCACGAGCCTTTCCCCGACTTCATGGCGTTCTACGGGACCCTGGCGACCGCGTCGAGCTGGATCGTGCCCAAGCAGTACGTCGAGAAGGTCGGCGACGACGGGTTCAAGAAGCAACCCGTCGGCCTCGGGCCGTACAAGTTCGTGAGCAACACCCCCGGCATCGAAATAGTCATGGAAGCCAACGAGAGCTACTGGCGCAAGATGCCCTCGGTGAAGCGTCTCGTCTTCAAGAGCGTGCCGGAGCCGACCACGCGGGCGGCGATGCTGAAGAGGGGTGAAGTGGATATCGCCTACCTCCTGGACACGCCGGCGGCGATGGAGCTGAAGCGGGATCCCAACCTCAAGGTGGTGTTTTCCGGTGCGATCGGGATCCACTTCCTCGACTTCTTCGACCAGTGGGACCCGAAATCTCCGTGGCACGACCGGCGGGTGCGGCTGGCCGCCAACTATGCGATCGACCGTCGATCGCTGAACGAGGCCGAGAACCTCGGCGCCTCCCGTCTCACGGGCGGCATGGTCCCCCGCAAGTTCGAGTTCGCGCTCGCGCTGGAGCCCTATCCCTACGATCCTGCGAAGGCGAAGCAGCTGCTGGCCGAGGCGGGCTACCCGAACGGCTTCGATGCCGGGGACCTCTATCCCTATCCCCCCTATTTCTCGATGGGGGAGGCGGTCGCCACCAATCTCGCGACGGTGGGCATCAAGACGAAGATCCTCACGATGGAGCGCGGGGCGTTCCAGAAGGCGTGGCTGTCGAAGAAGCTGAAGGGGGTCTGTTTCTGCGTCCACGCGCCGTACGGCAACGCGGCCTCGCGGATGGCCGAGTTCGTGCCGATCGAAGGATCGTTCGCGCGCGGCGCCGATCCCGACGTCGAGGCGCTCTACAGGCAGCAGGCGCGGGAGACGGACCGGAAGAAGCGCGAGGCGATGCTCCACCAGATCCAGCAGCTCCTCCACGAGCGGGTGCGGTTCGGCCCGATCTGGGAATATATCTGGCCGAGCGGGATCGGGCCGCGCGTGGCGGACCCGGCCTTGATGAAGATCGACCCGTACCCCTGGTCGGCGCCTTACGAGGACGTGACGCTCAAGAAGTAGCGATCGGGCCGACGGCGGCGCCGCCGCTCAGCGGAGCGCGTCGCGCAGCTCGCGCGTGAGGACCTCGACGGTCCCGCGCGTGCCGCCGGCGAGCTTCAGCTTCCACTCGCCCTCGGTCTCGAAGCGCCGGTCGCGCAGCCGCTCGCCCCAGGGCTTGATCGCCTCGCGGATCGCGTTGAGGTCGAATGGGTCGCGGCGCAGCTCGCGGGCGCGCGCCATCACGTCGGGCGCCGCCCGGATGAACGCGCGGAGCGCGGCGCCTGTCTTGATCGAGTACTTGCGGCCCGCCCACGCGGAGGGGAAGGTGGTCGAGAGGGCCTTGATGTAGTTCAGGAAGAAGCGCTTGGCGCCACCCCGCAGCTCCTGGAGCTTGCCGCTGCTGCCGACCTTCTCGACGGTCTCGAGGAAGTCCACGATCTCCTCGGCCAGCGGCGCCTGGCTCACGCGCCCGCGTCCGGTGCCGAGCATCTTGATCTCGCCGTGGAGCGGCGAAGTGTCGTCCTCGTTGAGCGAGCGGATCACGTCGTGGGCGAGCGCCTGGTTCGCGTCGGGGTAGAGCTTGCGGCCGGCCAGGCTGATGATGTGCGATGGGTTCAGGCGCGTGTGCTTCGCGTTGATCGTGACGAAGAGCTCGACGATCTGGCGGGCGTCGAGCGAGTCGAACAGCACCGCCGGCACTTCGATGTTCATGTTCTCGCCCGCCTGGGAGAGAGCGTGGAGGGCGAGGAGGCGGTGCTGGCCGTCCAGCACGCGCAACACCCCGTGCTCCTCGGGAATCTGGAGCAGGCCGAGGTCGTGCTGGCCGGCGACGGGCGTGAAGGTGAAGCGCTTCTCCGAGGTGATGATGACGGCGCCGGGAATGGCGGGGAGCGTCGCCGCGTCCTTGCACTCGCGATAGTACGCGACCAGCTCGTCGATCTTGCGGCGGATCACCGGCCGCTGGTAGGCCGCCTCGCTCTCGCCGATCCGCTTCTCGAGACTGTCCCAGTTGACGCGCGACCGGTTCATCCGGCTCTTCTTTGCCGGCTCGTTCTGCGGGCCGCCCGAATAGCCGAGGACCTCGAACTTCACTAACCGATCGATATCCTTGGCGGAAAGGCCGGCCTGGTAGAACTCTACCCCAAACTGTTTCACGCGGCGGGTCGGGACGGTGATCATGGGCCTTGGAGTCTAACTGATCGGCCAAACCCCTGTCAATAGAGGGGTTTTCACCCGTTTAGACACCTGAAGTTCGGTAAGATCACCCCGTGAGCGGCCCGGCCATCGCCCTCGTCGTCTGCGCCGCGGTGCTGCACGCCATCTGGAACGCTCTGGCCAAGCGCGCGGACAACCAGTTCGTCTTCCTCTGGTCCTCCGTGTCGCTGGCGACTCTGCTCTTGCTGCCGGTCGGCCTCGTGCGATTCCCCTTCGAGGGCACGGCGGCGGCCGGCCTACCGTTCGTCGCCGCGAGCGTCGCCATCCACGCCCTGTACTTCTACGCACTCGGCCGCTCATACCGGCACGGTGACTTCTCGCGCGTCTACCCGATGGCGCGGGGGCTCGGCGTCGCGCTGGTGCCGCTCATCGCGCTGCCCGTGTTCGGCGAGCGGCTGTCGTGGCTCGGCGCGCTCGGGGTGGGCCTCGTCGTCCTCGGGATCGCCGCGTTGAGCGTCACTCCCTCGGCGATGCCCGCGTCGGCGGCCACAGGGATGGGCGCGGGGACCGTGTGGGCGCTCGTGACAGGCCTGACCATCGCGACCTACTCGCTCGTCGACAAGGCCGGCGTCGCCCGCCTCCATCCGATGCCCTACATCGCGCTTATGGGGCTCGGCCTGAGCGCGCTGCTCGCGCCCGTCGTCCTCGCGGATCGCCCCGCGCTCGCCCACGAGTGGCGCCGCCACTGGCGGACGATCCTCGTCGCCTCCGCGATGAACCTGACGAGCTATCTGCTCGTACTCTTCGCCTTCCGGCTCTCGAAGGTCGGCTACGTGGTGGCGTCGCGCGAGCTGTCGATCCTGTTCTCGGCGTTCATCGGGAGTCTCTGGCTCCGCGAGGGCCGGCTCGCGCCCCGGCTCGCCGGCGCTTCAGTCGTGCTCGCCGGCGTGGTCTGCATCGCGGTGGCGCGTGACTAGAGCGGAGGGGGCGTCGGACCGACGGGGGCCTTACTTGAGGTCGAACGTCTCGACGGCCAGGCCGGCGATGTGGCGGCCGATCGCGAGCGAGGCGGTGGCCCCGGGAGACGGCGCGTTCAACACGTGGATCGCGTCCGCCGCGGCGGCGATACGGAAATCGTCGACCAGCGAGCCGTCCGGGCTCACGGCCTGAGCGCGGACGCCGGCACCGCCGCGCGTGACGTCCTCGGGGCGCAGCGCGGGCACGAGCCGCTGGAGCGCCTGCACGAAGGCGCCCTTGCTGAGCGAGCGGTACATCTCGTAGCTGCCCATGCGCCAGTAGCGGCGGGCCATCCGCCAGAAGCCGCGGTAGGCGAGCGTCCCGGCCAGCTCGCTCGGGCTCACGCGGCCGAAGCGATAGCCCTCCCGCGCGAACGCGAGCACGGCGTTCGGGCCGGCCTCGACCTCGCCGTGCACGGTCCGCGTCAGATGGACGCCGAGGAACGGAAATTCGGGATCGGGGACCGGATAGATGAGCCCGCGGACGATGTCCTGGCGCTCCGGCCGGATCATGTAGTACTCGCCGCGGAACGGGATGATCCGCACGTCGACCCGCGCGCCCGCCATCCGCGCGACGACATCCGAGTAGAGGCCGGCGCAGTTCACGAGTCGTCGCGCCCGGACGACGGTGCGCGGTGTGGCGATGTCGATCGCGCCGGCGGTGCGCGCGATCGACGTCACGCGGGCGCTCGTCTCGATCACGACGCCGCGCGCGGTCAGCTCGCGCGTCATCGCCGCGGCCACCTCTTTGTAGTCGACGATCGCGGTCGAGGGGGACCGGATCGCGCGGAGCGCGCTGGCGTGCGGCTCGATCTCCCTGAGCTGTGTCGGCTCCATCATCTCGACCGGCACCCCGTTGGCGACCCCGCGATCGTAGAGGGTCTGCAGACGCGGCAGCTCGGCCTGGCTGGTCGCGACGATCACCTTGCCGACGTGATCGACGCGGATCCCGTGCTTGGCGCAGAAGTCGAGCATCAGCCCCTTGCCCTCGCCGCAGAGCTTCGCCTTGTAGGAGCCCGGCTTGTAGTAGATGCCGGAGTGGATGACGCCCGAGTTGTTGCCGGTCTGGTGTGTGGCGAGCTTGGCTTCCTTCTCGAGGATGACGAGGCGCGCCCGCGGCGCCCGCTCGCCGAGCGCGCGCGCGGTGGCGAGGCCGACGATGCCGCCGCCGATGATCGCGATGTCGTAGGAGTTGTCCATGGCCCATCATTGATAGAATCTGCCACGACCGCTGTCAAGCCTGGACGCCGACAACCACGGGGAGGTGCGTCGTGGCCGGGAAATACTTCGAGGAGCTCGAGATCGGACAGACCTTCCGGCACCAGCCCGGACGCACCGTCACCGAGGCGGACAACGTCTGGTTCTCCTGCCTCACGATGAACCCGCAGCCCCTCCACGTGGACTTCCACGCGGCGTCGAAGGCCGAGTTCGGCAAGCCGCTGGTGAACAGTCTCTTCACGCTCGGCGTCGCCGTCGGCCTTTCGGTCGGCGAGACGACACTCGGAACGACCGTCGGGAATCTTGGGTTCGAGAAGGTCGAGTTTCCGAAGCCGGTGTTCCACGGCGACACGATCTACTCGGAGACCGAGGTGGTGGACAAGCGTGAGTCTCGCTCGCGGCCGCAATGGGGCATCGTGACGTTCGTGCACCGCGCCCGGAACCAGCACGACGAGGTCGTGATGGTGGCGCGGCGCAACGCGATGATGCGCAAGAGGAGCGCCTGACGTGGCGCGCCGGCGCCGGTCGCTCCACTTCGTGCCGGGCGGCAACGACCGGATGCTCGCCAAGGCCCTCACGCTGCCGGCGGACGGTCTCATCCTCGACCTCGAGGACGCGGTGGCGCCCGACCGCAAGACGGTGACCCGCGGGGCGGTCCGCGAGTGGCTCGATCGGAAGGATTTCGGCGGCCGCGAGCGCTGGGTGCGGATGAATCCGATCGTGACGGGGCTCGGGCAGGCCGACCTCGAAGAGACGATCGCGGCGCGACCCGACGGCTACGTGGTGCCGAAGCCCGGGTGCGCCGCCGACGTCCGCGAGATCGTCCGGATTCTGGATCGGCTCGAGCAGCGTCACGGAATCCCGAACGGGGCGACGCAGCTCACGCTGATCGCGACGGAGACGCCGGAGGGTTTGCTGAACATCCGCGAGATTGCGACGGCCACGCCCCGGACCGTGGCGATCTCCTGGGGCGTCGAGGACCTCGGCGCCGCGATGGGGCTCGGCCGAGTCCGCGACGCCGAGGGACGCTACCTCGACATCCCGCGGTACGCGCGCGTCATGTGCGCGGTGGTCGCCGCCGCCGCCAACGTCGAGGCGATCGACACGGTCTACACGGACATCGCGGACCTCGACGGCCTCCGGCGGGAGTGCGAGGACGGCGTGGCGATGGGTTTCACCGGCAAGATCTCCATCCATCCAGGCCAGATCCCCGTGATCAACGAGGTGTTCACGCCGCCGAAGGAGACCGTCGCGGAAGCTCGCGAGCTGATCGCGGCGTTCGAGGAACACGCGCGGCGCGGCGTCTACGCGTTCACCTTCCAGGGCCAGATGGTGGATGCCCCGCATCTCACGCGCGCGCGGAAATTACTGGCCCGCGCCGGCGAGTAGCCCGTGAGGGCGGTCGTGCTCTCGGTCCCGGCCCCGGTCGAGAGCGCGCCGCTCCGCTGTGAGACCCGCTCGGTCCCGTCGCCCGCGAACGACGAGATCCTCGTGCGCGTGAGCGCGTGCGGCGTGTGCCGGACCGACCTGCACCTCGTCGAGGGCGAGCTGCCGCTCGTCAGCGCGCCGATCGTTCCGGGCCACCAGGTCGTCGGCCGCGTGGAGCGCGGCGGTTCGGACGCCCGGCGCTTCCGGCCCGGCGAGCGCGTGGGCATCGCATGGCTCCGCCGGACGTGCGGGGCCTGCGACCCGTGCCGGACCGGGCGCGAAAACCTCTGCGCGCGCGCCGCGTTCACGGGCTATCACGCCGACGGAGGCTTCGCCGACTACGCGGTGGCGCCCGAGCGGTTCGCCTACGCGATTCCGCCCGTATTCGGCGACGCCGAGGCGGCGCCGCTCCTCTGCGCCGGCATCATCGGGTACCGGGCGCTGAAGCGCTCTGCGGTGCCGGCGGGCGGCCGGCTCGGCATCTATGGATTTGGCTCTTCCGCGCACGTGACGCTCCAGGTCGCACGCGCCCGGGGCCTGGAAGTGTTCGTGTGCACGCGCGGGCCTGCGCACCGGGAGCTGGCCGGCCGGCTCGGCGCGGCGTGGGTCGGTGACGTCGGCGACGCGATGCCGGTGAAGATGGACGGCTCGATCCTCTTCGCTCCCGTCGGCGACCTGGTGCCCCTCGCGCTCCGGAACCTCGCGCGCGGGGGCACCCTGGCCCTCGCCGGCATCTACATGACGCCGGTGCCGTCGCTCGAATACGAGCGTGATCTCTTTTATGAGCGCAGCATCACGAGCGTCACCGCGAGCACCCGCGCCGACGGCGAGGAGCTCCTGGCGGAAGCGGCGAGGATTCCGATCCGGCCCGAGACAACGGTGTTCCCGCTCGAGGACGCCAACCGGGCGCTGGCATTGCTCAAGCGCGGCGGGTTCGCGGGCTCGGGAGTGCTCTTGACCGGCTCGGGTTCTCGAGTATGATCACCGCGTTATTGTAACGGGCTGTTGGAGCGGGCGCCGAGAGGCCGGAGCACACCGAGGGTGGCCTGACACCGGCACGTCCACGTGAGGATACGATGAGCGATCAAGACGATCTCCTGCGACGGGCCGAGGACGTGTTGCCGGGCGGCGTGCTCGGCAGTCACCGCAGCGGTCCTGGACTCGAGTTCGTCGTCCGGGAAGGCCGAGGCGCGTACCTCTGGGACATGCGCGGTCGGCGGTATCTCGACTACCTCCTCGGCTCCGGCCCGATGCTCCTTGGCCACGCCCATCCCGCCGTCGTCGAGGCGGTCGAGCGGCAGCTGGCCCGCGGCACCTCGTACTTTCTCCTGAACGAGCCCGCGATCCAGCTCGCCGAGGAGATCGTGCGGGCGGTCCCGTGCGCCGAGCAGGTGCGCTACACGTCGAGCGGCTCGGAGGCGACGTTCTTCGCCCTCCGCGTCGCGCGGGCTTTTCGCAAACGGGACAAGATCATGAAGTTCGAGGGCGGCTTCCATGGCACGCACGACTACGCGCTCATGAGCGTCGTGCCTCGCTCGCCCAAGGCGTTCCCGGCGCCCATGACCGATTCGGCCGGCGTGCCGCACGCGATCGAGGGCGAAGTGCTGGTCGCGCCGTACAACGACCTGGCGACGGCGGAGGCACTGATCGCCGCGCACCATGACGAGCTGGCCGCGGTGCTCATCGAGCCGTACCAGCGGACGATCGTGCCGGCGCCGGGCTTCCTCCAGGGGTTGCGTGCCGCGACGCGCCGCTACGAGGTGCCGCTCGTCTTCGACGAGATCGTCACGGGCTTCCGCTTCGCTTACGGCGGGGCGCAGGAGTACTACGGGGTCGTGCCGGACCTCGCGGCCTACGGCAAGGTGGTCGCCGGCGGGTTCCCGCTGGCGTGCATCGCCGGGCCGAAGGCGATCATGCGGCACTTCGACGCCGCGCTCGAGGGCACGCCGGAGTACGTCTGGCAGGCCGGGACCTTCAACGGCAACGCCATCGCGTGCGCCGCGGGTCTCGCGACCCTCGCCGAGCTCCGGAAGCCGGATGCGTATCCGCGACTCTTCCGGACCGGCACGCGGCTGCGCGACGGCCTGGCGGCCGCGGTGCGCAAGCACGACCTCGCCGCGCGGGTGACCGGAGAGCCCCCGGTCTTCGACATCTTCTTCACCGACCGCGAGATCGTCGACTATCGCGCGACGCTCACGGCGGACCGTGAGCGCATCAAGCGATTCAACCGGGAGCTCGTGCGGCGCCGCGTCGTCAAGGCCGTGAACAAGATCTACGTGTCGCTCGCCCACACCGACGCGGACGTCGAGGAAACCCTCGAAATTTTCGACCAGGCGCTGGCAGCCATCGCCGCGCAGGCCTGAGGCCGAGGGGCATTCGGTGCACCTCAGCCGTCGACACCTGCTCAGGCTGGGCGGCGCCGCGCTCGCCGGCGCCTCGGTGGCGCCCGTCGTCGCGCGCGCCCAGACGCCCAGGCGCGGCGGCACGCTGGCGATCCGGACCTGGGATCCGCCCCACTTCGACCCGTTCCAGACGATCTCCTACAAGACGCACATCGCGCTGAGCTTCACCCACAGCCGGCTGCTCCGGCACAAAGCGGGGCCGAGCGTCGTCCCGGGGACGTTCCCGATCGAGGGCGACCTGGCCGAGTCGTGGACCCAGCCCAACGAGACGACCTACGTCTTCAAGCTGCGCAAGGGCGTCCGCTGGCACGCGAAGCCTCCGGTGAGCGGGCGCGAGCTCACGGCCGACGACGTCGTGTTCAGCGTGAACCATTTCCTGACCGTGAAGGGCAACGCCAACGCCTACATGCTCAGGTCGGTCGAGAAGGTGGAGGCGGTCGACAAGGACACGGTGAAGTTCATGCTGAAGGAGCCGTTCGTCTGGTTCCTCGACATGCTGGCCAACCCGCACGCCGTCGCCATCGTCGCCAGGGAAGTCGTCGAGAAGCACGGCGACCTCAAGAAGTGGGAATCGGTTATCGGCACCGGCCCCTGGATGCTCGACGCCTATCGTCCGAACGTCGGACTCAGCTACGTGCGCCACCCGAGCTACTTCCTGCCGGGCCTGCCGTACATCGATCGGGTCGAGGCGACGGTGGACGAGGACAACGCGTCTCGGATGGCGGCGTTCCTCAGCGGCAAGTACGACCTCGGCTGGGAGTTCCCGGGCGCGATCAACCGCGTCGACTGGGTGCAGATCAAGGGCACGCTCAGGCAGAAGCGGCCCAAGCTCCAGACGCTCGAGTTCCCGGCGCCGGTCATGAGCCACATCTCGATGCGCACCGACCAGAAGCCGTTCGGCGACGTGCGGGTCCGCCAGGCCATGTCGCTGGCCATCGACCGCCAGGCCATCATCGAAGCGGTGTTCGAGGGCGTCGGCGCGATGAACCCGGCCGTGCCGGCCGCGCTCAAGGAGTGGTCGATCCCGTTCGACAAGCTCGGCGAGGGCGCCAAGTACTACAAGCACGACCCGGCCGAGGCCAAGCGGCTGCTGGCCGCTGCCGGCTACCCGAACGGGTTCCCCGGCACCATGTGCTTCACGACCTACGGCTCCACGATCCTGGTGGACTCGATGCAGCTCGTGCAGAAGGACCTCAAGGGCGTCGGCATCGACGTCAAGATCGACCAGAAGGAGTACGGCGCCTACATCGCGACCTGCTTCTACGGCAAGTTCGACTCCATGACCTATGGGCCGCAGACCGGGTTCCTCGAGCCCGACAACTTCCTGTTCGGCCAGTATTACCCGGAGGAGCTGAAGAACCAGAGCCACATCAACGACCCGGTGGTGGCCGACATGCTCGTCCGCCAGCGGCGCACGTTCGACCTGGCCAAGCGCCGCGAGATCATCTACGACATCCAGCGCCACCTGGCCAAGCACCAGTATTACGTGCAGATGCCGTCGGGCGTCTACGTCGCGGTGTGGGAGGGCGCAATCAAGAACTACGGGCCGAACATGGGCTACGACTACGGCGGGCGGCTCATGGCCGCGTGGCTCGAGCGGTAGGCCGGGCGACCGCCGCCCGTGCTGAGGCGGTACCTCGCCAAGCGGCTCCTGGTCGCGATTCCGTCCCTTCTGATCGCGTCGCTGATCGTCTTCACGCTGCCGCGGCTGATTCCCGGCGACGTCGTGGTGCTCATGCTCGCCGAAAAGGCGTACGCCAAGGACCTCGAAGAGCTGCGTGCCAAGCTCGGCCTCGACCGACCGCTGCCGGTGCAGTACCTGGAATGGCTGGGTCGGGTCGCGCGCGGCGACCTCGGCGAGTCGCTCTGGACGAAACGGCCCGTGCTGGAGGAGATCGGCCAGCGGCTCCCCGTGACCTTCGAGCTCGCTCTGTTCGGCCTCGTCTTCGCCCTCATGATCGCGGTGCCGGTCGGCGTGATCTCGGCCGCCCGCCAGGACACCATCCAGGACTACCTCGCGCGGAGCCTCGCGATCCTCGGGCTGTCGGTACCCGCGTTCTGGCTCGCGACGTTGCTCATCGTGCTCCCGGCGATCTGGTGGGGCTGGCGACCCGTGACCGGCTTCGTCGAGTTCTCACGAGACCCGGTCGGTCACGTGACGCAGCTGCTCCTGCCGGCGTTCATCCTGGGCATCGCCACCGGCGCCGCGCTGATGCGTCTCACCCGCGGCATGCTGCTGGAAGTGCTCCGGCAGGACTACGTCCGGACGGCGTGGGCGAAGGGGCTCGCCGAGCGCGTGATCGTCATGAAACACGGGCTCCGGAACGCGATCATCCCCGTCGTGACCCTGCTCGGCACCCAGCTCCCGCAGATCATCGGCGGGACCGTCATCATCGAGACGGTGTTCGGGCTGCCCGGCATGAGCCGCTTCCTGTTCGACGCGATCAACCAGCGCGACTACCCGGTGATCCAGGGGGTGAACCTCGTCGTCGTCTCGCTCATCGTGCTTGTCAACCTCGGCGTCGACGCCCTCTATGCCGTCCTCGATCCCCGAATTAGGTATTAGTCGGGGGGAGCGCCCCCGCTGCCGTTTGGCGACGGAGCTGACACGGCCTCGCCCTCCCCGGCGACGTCCTGCACCGTGAACACGGGAGTCGAGATCCCAGAGCGGCTGGCGCGGGCTGAGCCCGCGCTCGAACGCGCTCGACCATGGGCGTTGGCGCGCACGGTGGTGGGGCTTGGGAGATTCGCTCGGCGAAAGCCGCTCGGCGCGCTCGGGGCGCTCATCGTGGTCGCACTGCTCGTGATGGCGATGTTCGCGGAGCGGATCGCACCGTACGGCTACGACGACACGATCCGCGGCGCGCGGATGAAGCCCCCCTCCGCGGCCCATTGGCTCGGGACCGACAACCTCTCCCGCGACATGTGGAGTCGCATCGTGTACGGCGCCCGCGTGTCGATCACGGTGGGCTTCGCGACCATCGGGCTCGCGGTCCTTCTCGCCACCGCGGTCGGCGTCTCGAGCGGCTATTTCGGCGGCGCGTACGACCTCATCATCCAGCGCGTGGTGGACGCGTGGCTCTCCTTCCCGTATCTGGTGATCGTGCTCTCGGTCATGGCGGTCCTCGGTCCGGGACTCCTCAACGTCGTGCTCTCGCTTGCCGTCATCATCGCCGCCGTCAACTCGCGGGTCATCCGGGGGGCGACGATCGCGGTGGCCCAGACCACCTACGTCGAAGCCGCGCGCGCCGTGGGCTGCGGGCATGGGCGCATCATCGTGCGCCACATCCTGCCGAACGTCACGGCGACGGTCATCATTCTCGCGACGATCGGCCTCGGCACCGCGATCCTCGCGGAGTCGGCGCTCTCGTTCCTCGGCTTCGGCGTGCCGCCGCCGTATCCGGCGTGGGGCGCGATGCTCTCGGGTTCGGGTCGCACCTACATGTTCCGCGCGCCGTGGATGGCGATCTGGCCCGGTGTGGCGATCTCACTCGCGGTGTTCGGGTTCAACATGCTCGGCGACGCGCTTCGCGACGTCCTCGACCCCCGGCTGCGTGGTAGTGCGAGATGAGCGCCGCCGAATGAGGCGCGGGGACAACGGCCTTGACGAGCCCTGGGGAGCGGAGTACAGAGGAAATACGGTGACGCGACCGGTTTCGCGCACCGTCGTGGGCCCACGAGAATCCAGGAGGTGTTGGATGGAGAAGACACCACCGGACCAGACAGTCGCGCCCCGCGGAGCCTGCTAGCGGCCCCGAGCGGCGCGCGCGAGCAGTAGCAAATATCCTCCCGGCGTACGTCGGGACGCGCAGCTTGGTCTGCGCAAACTGAAACAGGGGATGCCGTGGGCGGGCCGTCCCGCCCACACCCCCGACACCTGCCGAGCGTCACCCGGCGTCTCGAGGTCTTGCGCCCGCGTGGCAACTGACCTGTTCCTTGCCGCCTCCGCGTGGCCGTCGGAGTCCCTCGCCAGGATGGTGCCGCCATCGTGCGGTCGCGGGATCGACCCCGCCCCGTCCCCGGAACCCGACCGGGAGGACCTGGTCGTGAGGCTCCCCGAGTGGCGCCCTCGGGACCCCGCCCATCGCCTGGTCCCGGCGTTCAGCGTGCTCGGCGACAGCGTCCACGGCTTCCGCTTCGAGATGTCCGTGCTTTCGGCGGGCGCGTGGTCGCCCTGGGTCGCAGGCGCCACCGTCGGGCGCGCGCGGTTTCCTGACGTCGTCACCCGATCCGAGCCACTGGTCTGCGAGGTCGACGAGTTCATCGCCTCCCCGGGGGCGGAGCGCATCCGCCTGGTCTTGCGCGTGAGCGGGGGCGATCCGGCCGCGCCGTTCGCGTCGCCATGGTTCGTCTCGCTCTCGGCGTGGAGCCCCGCTGCCACGGATGGTCAGGCCCCCGGGGGCGGCGCGCGGCTCGTCGTGCCCCCCTTCAGCCAGATGGAGGAGGACGCCGCGATCAGGAGCCGGATATGCTCGCCGGCGAGCGTTGCGATGGTGCTCGCCTACTACGGCGCGCGCGTCGCCGTGGTCGATCTGGCGCGCGATATTTTCCATCCAGAGCTCGACCTCTACGGTGTATGGCCAGCGGCGGTTCGTGCCGCGGGCCGGCGAGGCGTGGCGGGATATCTTCTGCGCTTCCCCGACTGGTCCGCTGCCGCGTGGTGCCTCGAGCAGGGAATGCCGATCATCGCGTCGGTGCGCTACGGCGCCGGGGAGTTGACCGGCGCGGCCGTCGTGGAGACGTCGGGACATCTCCTGGTGCTGACCGGCTACGAAGGCGACCATGTCTTCGTCAACGATCCGGCGGCGCTGCGCGCGGCCGAGGTCGGGCGACGCTACCGGCTCGACGAGCTCCGCCGCGTCTGGCTCGCACGCGCGGGCGTCGGCTACGTGCTCTTCGCGCCGGCTCTCCCCCTGGGCCGCCCTTCATCCGGGCGGTGAGGGGCTCCGCGACGTACCGTTGGGGTACAATGCGACGCTATGCGGCATACGCTGACGTTGAGCGCGCTCGGGATCGCGATTGTCGCGTCCGGGTGCGCGACCGAGGAACGCGAATGGATGAAACTCGATCAGAAGTACACGACGGCTGAATTCCGGCGTGACCTGGCCGCGTGTACCATCAAGGGAACGCTCGACGAGGAATGCATGAAGAAGCGAGGCTGGGTCGCGGTCGCTCCCCCCAAAGCCGAGCCGAAGAAGGAGGACCCGCTCTCACAGCCCCCGGGTCGAGGCCCTCGCCGGTAGCGGGTCCGTCCGCCTTCGACTAACACCTCCACTCCTAGACAACTCCACTCCGCTCCTCCGCCAGCGACTGTTCGGCCAGTCGTGCGGCGATGAGGCGAACGCGGTCAACTTCCGCGCCGTCGGCGGTGCGCGACGCGAGTCCCTCGGCGACGCGCATGCATTGCTCGACGGTCGATCGGTCGCCGAGCACGCCGAAGGCCTCGGCCGCGTGCAGGACGCCGTTGAGGGAGCGCTGCTGGCGCGCCCGGAAGAACGCGATCCAGTACGTCTCCCGCGCCCGCGCGGCGGCGCCCCGCGCGAGACCCGGGAACGCGCCGAGCCGGAGCGAGGCGGCGGCGACGGTGAGCAGCCCGAGCCACCCCGGATGGCTGAGGGCGGCGGAGTAGGCCTGTCGCCATGCGCGAACGGATTCGCCCGGATCATTCTCCGCCACCGCCTGGTCCATCGCCTGAATGTGCGCGGTCCAGGGCCCGAGCGCTTCGATCTTGCCGAACAAGGGACGCATCATCGAATCCTCCGTGTACGTTGCGTGAAGTACTCCGTCTGCGTTACGGAACAAAGCCCAGGTGATCGGCCTCCAGCGCGCGGGCGGCCCAGCGCTCCGCGAAGATGCGCACGCGATCCTCGGCGCGTGGATCCCTCGACCGGGCGGCGACGCTACGCGCGACGCGAATGCACTGCTCGACAATCCCGTGGTCGCCGAGGTCGGCAAAGCCCTGGGCCGCCCGCAGCACACCTTCGAGCGATCCTTGGCTCTGTGCGCGGAAGAGGGCCGCGAGATACGTCTCGCGCGCCTTCGCGTCAGCGGTCTTGTGGAAGCCGGCGCGTTCGCCGAGCCGCCGATAGACGTCGCCGACGGCCACCATGCCCTCCCAGTGGCGGCTCTTGAGGGCGGCCGCGTACGCCTCGCGCCAGAGCATCTCGGCGTCGGCGAGGTCGTTTCGAGCCAGCGCGTCGTCGACTCGCTGGAGCCGAGCCTTCCAAGCGATCTGTGCCTCTGTCCCGAGGGCGTGGTCGGCGAAGACGTTGACGACTGTCACGACGAGGACCATCAGGCCGAGCGTCGTGGCGATCGCCAGCGGCAATGAACGGTGCCAGCGGCTCGACCAGGGTTCTTGCATGCCTACCTCCCGGTCTCGCTTACAACGCAATCCGGATACCAGCCGTAAAAGTCATTAAACCAGTCTGTTACACAGCGCCCGGACCACCCGTTGAACTCTTGGTGGTCAAGAGTTGAACACCACACTGACCGGCGAGTAAGATGGCTGCCGTTGATGAAGCACCTGGCTGACCTCCTGGGTGAGAGCCCCGGCATCGAGGCGATCCGGGACAAGATCGTGCGGCTCCTGGAACGGCAGCGGGATGCTCGCCGACTGCCCCCGGTGCTCATCGAGGGCGAGACCGGGACCGGCAAAGGCCTCCTGGCCCGACTGATTCATCGAGCGGGGCCACGCCCGAACGGCCCCTTCGTCGACGTCAACTGCGCGGCAATTCCCGAGACCCTGCTGGAAGCCGAGATGTTCGGCTTCGAGCGAGGTGCATTCACCGACGCCCGGCGGGCAAAGCTCGGCCTCTTCCAGGCGGCCAACCGCGGGACGATCTTCCTCGACGAGGTGGGCCTCCTGTCCGAAGCGCTCCAGGCGAAGCTCCTCAAGGTGCTCGAGGAGCGGTCGGTGCGCCGGCTCGGCAGCACGCGCGACGAGTCAATCGACGTGTGGATTTTGACGGCGACGAACGAGGACCTCAGAGCCGCGATCCACGCGCGCCGCTTTCGCGAGGACCTCTATCACCGCCTCGCGGTGCTCACGCTCACGCTGCCGCCGCTCCGCCAGCGCGGCAACGACATCCTGCGGCTCGCCGAGCACTTTCTCGGTCGGGCGTGCGCCGACTACAGCGTGTCGCCGAAGACGCTTGCCGCCGATGCGCGGGCGGCCTTGCGCGCGTACCCGTGGCCGGGCAACGTCCGCGAGCTCGGCAACCTGATGGAGCGTGTGGCGTTGCTGTCGTCCGAGCCGGAAGTGACCGCCGATGCGCTCGGACTACCGGCGGAGGCCGAGGCGGAGCCGTTGGCCCCGGTTCCGGCCGGCGCGGCGAGCTCGCTCGACGACGCCGTGCGCGACCGCGTCGCCGAGGTGCTTCGCAAGACGAACTGGAACATCTCCCGGACCGCGTCACTCCTCGGCATCTCGCGCAACACCCTGCGGGCCCGTATTGAGAAGTACGGGCTCCGGTCGGGGGAGGCGCC
>WNFT01000853.1_pt1 | contig 70007 bp, 66 predicted proteins | sample 5400191 | NCBI WGS metagenome assembly WNFT01 (sample SAMN13153359, study PRJNA577476) | soil metagenome | isolation source: 80 cm saprolite under Madrone tree | place: USA:California | collected 2016-06-14 | reverse complement strand
GCTCAAACCTTGCGTCGCCGAGAGCCGCGCGCGTGCGGGCGCTGACGGACTTCACGTAGGCCTTGTCCGCCGACGACGGTGACGATCCGATGCGCAAGTATCCGGGCCCCGAGTTCATTCAGATCGTCTTCTCGGCCGACCAGCGGCGGCGAGGCTTCCGCAGCGACGCTGGAGACCGAGTCCCTGGCCGCGGTCGGCTCGCCGGCGGTCGCGCCGTTCTGCAAGCCCTCGAATTGATGGCTCGCCCGGTAAATTTCGGAACCCACGATCCCTTGGTTCGTAGCGCACCTCCGACGTGACCGTGATCACGCTTACCGGATTCATGGTCGAAGCCGACGCACAACACAGCCGTCAACCTCGCCGGCACGCGCTCAGGCTCGCCTCGATGTTCCTGCGGGATCAGGCGTCGGCGTTGTTGGTGAATCCGAACGGGTGCAGAATTCCAATTATCGAGGCCAGGGACGAGCGGCCTTGCACGTATCGGCCCAATTGGGGAGGAGCGACATGTCAAGGTTTCGAGTTGTCACGACCGCACTTGGTCTTGCTCTCGGTGTGCTGACGGCGGCGCCCGCAGCTGCGTGGGACCGCGGCGAAGTCGATGTGCTGGCAGTGCTGCCGGACGCTAGCCCCGGCCAACCCAGCAGCGTCGAAGGCCTGACGGTGGGTCCAGACGGCAATATCTACGTACCGACGTTCGGGTTCAACGCCAAAGGCGCGCTGACCGGCAACGCCGTCCTCTACGTGATCAGGCCGGACGGCAAGTTGCTGCGCCAGGTCACTATCGCCAATTCAAGTCCCCACATGCTGGGATTGGCGTTCAATCCGGTCACTGGATTCCTGCTGGTGCTCGACTTCGGAGCCGGCAAGGTTCTGCGTGTCGATCCGACCACCGGCGCCTCGTCGGTTTTCATGGGCCCGATCGCCGGCTCCGGCCTTAACGCGTTGACGTTCGACAGAGTCGGCAACGTCTACGTCTCCGACTCCTTCAACGGCGTCATCTGGAGAGTCGGTCCGAACGGCGGGTCGCCGACGGCCTGGAGCAACGATCCGCTGCTCGGCCCCGGAACCGGCCTGACGCCGCCATTCGGAGCGAACGGCGTCGAGTTCAACAACGCGGGCACCGCGATATATGTGGCCAACACGGCTTCACATCAGATCATCAAGATCCCGCTCAACCAGGATGGAAGCGCTGGAACCGCGTCGATCTTCATTACCGGCATCAATGCGCCGGACGGCATTGCGGTCGACCAGCACGACAATCTCTGGATCTGCGCCAACCAGGAAGACGACATCATCGTGGTCGACAAGACCGGCAAAGTGATCGCGAAACTGGGCGACTTCAACGGGATCGACGAACGCGGCGTCGCACGCGGCCTTCTGTTTCCGGCGAGCCCGGCCTTCAGCCTGGACGGCAAAACGCTCTACGTGTCGAATCTGACGCTTTACCTGCCCTATGCAGGCGCGGAGCCGGCCGTGGATTCGGCCTGGACCCTGAGGGTCCAGCACTTTACGGTCTCGAAGATGGCAGCGGTGATCCCGGAGTTCGACGGCGGGAACTGACGATCCGGACAGGCGTACTCGGCGCTCGATCTGGATGATTTGGGCCGGGTTCACGGTGGCCCTCGTCTGGGCTTGGGTTGTCGCGCCGATTCGCGAGTCCACGGATGCAATCCCCTGGCTAATGAAGGCGCCGCTGATCGCTCTTTACCTGATGTGGCCCCTCTGGCAAGGCGGAAGGTTCGTGTTGCAGAAGATGCGCGAAGCTCCGCTCGCAGCCTGGCAGGGACGCTACTACGCATTCGGGAACTTCCAGATTCGAGTGCTGGTCGACGAGGACGACCGGCTGTTAATCGTGGCCACCGACGTATTGGATGCGCTGGGCATCGAGGGACGCGGCCGCCAGGCCGAGCGCATCCGGGCAATTGTGGGCGGCGATGGTCTCCGCACAGTGCCGAGGACGGGGCAATTGGCTTTCACCGAGATGGGCATGCAGGCGTGGCTGGAGCGCAGCTCGCGCCGCGACGTCGCACGCTTCGCGCTGTGGTTGCGCACGCAGGTCAGCGAGCCGCATCGTCGTATGCTGGAGCGTGGGATGGGCAATTAGAATGTGGCGTTTCATCGAATCAAGCATGAAACGTGACTCCTCCCGCGAGGAGAAACAGGCACGATGAAGAAGATCGCGATTGTGCTGGTGATTCTGGTTCTTGCGCTGCTCGCCGTGGTACTGCTTCAGTCGAGCGATATTGCCATCATCGTAAACGGGCAGAGGCTCGTTGGGCCAGCAAAGCTCGCCACCGAAGGCTGGGGCGTGCTGGTGGCGATCGTAGCGCTCTTCAGCGTGGCGATCCTGCTTGTTTTCGTGTTCGCCGGAGTAGGACTGATTGTCCTCGGTGTGTTGGTGCTTGCAGGTCTGCTGGCGGTCTGGTTCGCCTTTCCATTTCTGCTGCCACTCTTGATCCCGCTGTTCCTTGTCTGGATCTTCGTCGCAGCCGTGCGCAGGAGCACCCAGTCCGGTGCGTGAGGTGGACGCCGTCCGCTCCGATCAACGCGGTCGCTCGCGGAGCCGTTTTGCAGCGGGCGGTCAGGAATGCAACTTGAGTCCAACCTCAAAGCGTGCGTCGTAGCCCTCGGTGGCGCCAGACAGCGTCAGCATCAGGCTGCGGCCGTCATCCTGAAAGATGCCGTCCCCGCCATTTCTCGTCCTGGGTCTTTCCCGTTGGGGGTAGGCGATATGCCGATGCGCCTGATCCGTGATTGCGTCGTCGAAGTAGAGTTGTGAGGTCCATTGCAGGGCTCGCGCCGCATCCGGTCCCGTGCGGATCTTGCAATGGATATGCACCGTTCGCCCCGGATACCAGCCGGGATAGATCGTCACAAAGCGCACGGACCCGCTCGCGTCCGTCACCTGGTAGCCGCGCAGGAATCGGGACCCCAGCGTCCTGAAGGGACGCTCGCTGACATCGGAATACACCCCCTGCGCATCGCAGTGCCAGATGTCGACGGTGGCCCCGACCAGCGGTCGGCATCCGGTCGAATCGATCCGGCCCACACGGATCTGAAGTCTCAGAGGCAAGCCGGGCCGGACCGAGCCATCGACCGGATCGGATCGAATGTCCGATCGGTTCAGATGTTCGTCGACAAAGTACGGGCCCTCGGTCTGCTCGGGTGTGGCGACGCACATCAGCGCTGCGCCGTCGTGACCGGGCTTGGTGCTCTGGCCATCGGACGGCCCAGCCCTCAATGCCGTCACCGCGGTTCCAAGCAAGGTGAACAACGCCCGCCGTCTGTGGGGCGAGCATCGAGGATCTGAATCTGCGAGGTTCCGCGACAGTTTCGATTTCACCTGCCTTCCTCCCGCCGTTCGACGGCGATCGCGCTACATAGCACAAGCGGCCGTGAATAGCACAACGCCACCCCGAAAGGTGCGTAAGTGCTTGATTCTTGGTGCGCCCAGCAGAATTCGAACCCACGAGCCCTTGATTCGTAGCCAAGGCCGCGATTTTCTGAAAACATCAAAAAAACAATCGAATGATCGCCAGAGTAACGGGGCAGTGATGACCACGGAGACTGTCGGCATGAAGCCGTCCGCCCGCTACGGGCGCATGGCCGTGGTCCTTCACTGGATCGCGGCGCTGCTGATCATTGCCTTGCTGGCGACCGGCTGGTACATGGTCGGCACGGCGAAAAACACCCCCGAACGCGCCTTCTTCTTCAACCTGCACAAGTCGCTCGGCATCACTACGGCGTTCGTAATCGTGACGCTGATCGTCTGGCGCATCATGCATGCGGCGCCGGCGCTGCCCACGACCATGCCGAGGTGGGAAAGAACGGCGGCCGTCCTCAGCCACCGCCTGTTCTACGTCTTCATGGTGCTCGTGACGCTCGCCGGCTATCTCACGTCCTCCTTCAGCAAATACGGCCCGAAGCTCTTCGGCATCCCGCTCCCGCAATGGGGATGGGAGGATGCGGCGCTGCGGGGAAACTTTGCGGCGGTACATCGGCTGGCCGCTCTTGTGTTCGCAGTGCTGATTGTGATTCACGTTGCCGCGGCGCTGAAGCACCTGCTGGTGGACAAGGACAGCGTGTTCCAGCGCATGTTGCCCGGGTGATGCGAGTGAGCAACCGCCGACACCGAAACCGCGAGGTCTGTCCGTTATATTCGCATGTCGGCGTCGACGCCAGCGAGCTGCGCCATTACTCATCTGAAGAGGATCAGGTTCATGGATGAAGAGAGAGCGGCAGATGCCGGGTCGGTCGGCGCATTCCTGGAAGAAAAGACGTTCCGGGCCCGAACGGTGCTGGTTTTCGGGCAGATCACGGATACGCTGGCCGGAGCTACGGTCGGGCGACTCATCGCGCTCTCGTCGGCATCGGACGCCCCGATCAATCTTCTCGTTTCGTCGCCCGGTGGGCACGTCGAATCCGGCGACGTGATCCACGACATCGTGCGCTTTATCCGCGCACCGGTGAATATGATCGGCACGGGCTGGGTCGGAAGCGCCGCGACGCACCTCTATCTAGCCGTCCCGCAGGAGCGCAGGTTTTGCCTGCCGAACACCCGATTCCTGATCCATCAACCCAGCGGCGGCGCCGGCGGCCAGGCCTCGGATATCGAAATCCAGGCGCGCGAGCTGGTGCGTGCGCGCCAGCGCATCGCGGGCGTGATTGCGCGGGAAACGGGGCGCTCGTTAGCGTCGGTGCTCGCGGATATCGACCGCGATCGATGGATGTCGGCCGAGGAGGCGATCGAGTACGGGCTAGTTTCGAAAATCATCACCCGGCAGAGCGAGTTGCCGGGGTCGATGACCTGATGATCGGGGCGGCCGTCTCGGTACGGTCAGAACGGTACGGACTGAGGCGCATCGCCCAGCGGTTGCCCTCCCGGCCCGTTTTCATAGGTCATCCATGGAACCGTCGCCTGCTGGTTTACGCCAGCCTGGGCGTAGTCGCACACTCCACTCGGAAACGCCTGCTGGAGCTGGCTCCACTGCGCATCGGTGAAAAGATTCGGGAAGTAGTCGGTGCGGTTCATCGCCTTGAGCTGACATTTCGCGGTGTCGTCGGTGAGTGGCTCGCCCGCGCCCAGACGCGGCGACCCGCTCTGAGGAATGACGCAGGGACCCGCGACACCCGTGCCCGGTACGGTGCATCGATCCACCGCATCGGGCGGCTTGTCATAAACAACCTTCTCGGCGAGTGTCCGGGCGCTCATGTCCGCCTCGATCGCCGACAGCCACCGATCCATTAGATCGAACGCCTGTGCTTCAAGAGCCGGATCGATCACAAATCCGGAGGCGGTAAACGAATCCCAGATGATCTGGTTGTCGTGGTTGCCGTTGGCGCGGTCGAGGCGCGCACGCATCGACCAGCTATGATAAGTGTCGTGGAGCTCGACGTTGCTGGTGCCGCGAATGTCGATGATGGGGACGTGCAGGTTATTAACCTGGTTGAGATACCCCGATCGATACACCACAGTCAATGCGGCGGGATCCGCCGGGGTACGGTCGGGTTGGGCGTTGTAGTCGATGTCGTGCCCACCCACTTTGGCGTTGAGATCAACGAACTGCGCCGGCGTAATCAGCCCATTCATCAACGCCTTCAGCCCGTACTGGATCCCGACGGTGTCAAGCGGGCGATTCGCGAAGCCGTGCCCAATGGTCTTTTCGATCGGACCCCACGCCCCCGGCGGCCGGCGTCCAAGCTGAGCAACGCTGTAGTCCCATAACGTCCCACGGACCCCATTTGGATTCGTTTGCGGATCGTAGACTTCGCTTGCCGGTACCTGACCCGTCTCGTCCGCGGGCGTGAACAACCCCTTGAAACCCGCGACCCATGCCACGCAACTGGACGGCGCATCGCCGTCTTCCACGAAGCTTTGATCGACCGGGCTCCAGAGTACCCCCGGAGCCCAACGCGCTGGATCCGTCCAGTAGTTGACCAGGGAGATGCAATCCTCCGTGTTCTCCATCAAGGTCCAGGCATCTGGAAAACTGGCTTCGACGACCAGCCCGTCATAGATGCCCGGATAAGCATTAGCGGTCCAATGCTGCACGACCGCTGCGCCGGATCCGCCGATGGAAAACGTGTAGCGGACTGGACCATACGCTTCTATAAAGTGCTCTTTGGCCATCATCAGCGACTCAGCCTGCACGACCATGTTGCAGTTGTTGCCGGTGGCCTCCAAGTCGGTGGACATCGTCGCAAAGCCACGTCCCAGTACCTTGCCGTACAGCACGCCAGGCGCCGCTCCTTCCTGGTACGAGATACCGCATCCGGCGCCTCCGACGAGAAACAGTTTTCGGTTCCAGCCGGCTTGTGGATTTCCAAAGTCCCAGGGCTTGGACGGGTCATACAGGACCGCGATCTGGTACTGCCCCCGGTCCACCGAACCGGTCTCCACTCGAACGATGAACGTAACTGTTTGCCCCTGATCGGTCGTGGTCTGCGCAATCAACGCAGCGGGTGGAGGACTGGCCGGGTTGTAAGGCACAAAATACGTATCCCCAGGGCTGAACCTGCGGGCCGCTGAACACCGGCCCGCCGCTGGGATGGCTGGCAATGGTGATGCGCGCGGCGCCGCCGCCAGGGAGCTGCGCGGTGACGACGTTCTCGCCCAGCGCGAGCCCCTCGATCAGGCCGAGACAGCGGCCGTCGGCGCGCACCGCAAAGGCGGAAGTCACGTCACGCTTGCCTACCGCCACGCGCATCGCCGAGGGGTTGGCTCCTGCGGGAATGGTTACCTCCACCAGTGCGTCGCCGCCGGAGATCAGGTCGGCGCGGTTGGAGAGGACGTAAATTTGCACATTGTCCGCTGCGCACGCGACGCCGGCGGCAAGCGTAAGCGACAGAAGGACGAACGGGTTCGTTTTCATGCTGGCCCCCGCGAGTGATTTCGTCTAACGGTCGTCAATAGCGCAATTCACCAGGAAACGGTGGAAACGCCGAGCAGGCGATCGGCCGGCTGGCGCAATCCGACGGTGGCGTTCACTCGCTATCGCTATCGCGCGGTGCCACGCAACTGAAGCTTCGCGCGTCGCTTGGCACGCCCCCTACATACCTTGGAGTCTTCGGATACTCGCAGAGTGGTCTGGTTAAAAGGACACCGCCGGCGCTATTCAGCTTCGCGGCCACAAGCGAGTCGTCGGGTGCAATACCGTGCTCGACCCAATTGACCACGCCGCTCAGCAAGTCGGCGGTGGAGGCACCAACACCGCCCCCGCAATGCCCCATTCCCGGAAACATGTAAAGACGCGCGTTCGCCAGGTCTGGACCGACTCGCTTCTTCAGCGCTGCATATAGCCGCGTGCTCACATAAGGTTGAACGAGCATATCGTCCCAACCGTGATAGACGATCAGCTTCTTGCCTTGTTTCAGGTAATTACCAATACCTTCGATACTTCCGCTCATTCCGTAGACGCCATCAAGGACTTGCATCACGGTCGTGAAGTCACGATCGACGTCGAACGTCGTCGGATCGTAGGTCGTCGTACGAAATGCCATTGCCAGAAAGCCCGAGGAAAGCGCGCCGGTAAATGGCGCCGCTTGCGACGGATCGCCCAGACCGTAGGGTGCGCCGATAACACGTCCTGTTGCATCCTTCAGATCGCTCCGTATCGCATTGACGGCCTGGATCTCTGCCGCGGTAAGACAGCTGTCGTTGGAGCTGCCGGCACACAGTAAGACCTCGGGATTGAAATGACATGCTTCGGGATTAGAAACGATGCCGTCCGCAATGCCATCGAGCGCGTCGCAAGCCGCCAGCTCGGCGCGGTAGACCAACGCACCCTTTGCCGCGCTCAAAGGCACCTGTTGCTGCGCACGCGCCCAAGCTGCCGTCATACCTGACATGTCGCTGCCGCCGGTGTTTTCGTTCGAATGGCCGTAGACGCCGTCGCCAGCAACCACGCCATCATAGTTGTCCCCGAGCACCGCCATCACAACTGAGGCGTTCTTGCCTCCGTTGGAACAGCCGTCAAAATATCTGTATTTGGGCGGCTGTCGGTAATAAGCGAGAACTGCCGCATTGCCCACCAGGTCCGCCTCCTGCAGTGCTCCGCTCGCATAGTCGAGCGTCAGCGTTTTGTCGGTGGAAAAGCTGGCGCCGGGATAGCTGATTGCTCTATGACCGCCGTTCGATCCGACCACAACGAAGTGGTTCGATAGCGGGTTCCCGGACGACATCGCGGCAGAGTTGAGGTTGGGGATCCGACCATCAAAACCGCCGCCGCCGAAATGCAAGTAACGACCGCTCCAATCATCCGGAAGACGCACCTCGACGTCGGTCTGGGGTGCGACCGTTGCGAGAAGATCGCAGTAACCCGGCAGACCGTTGGCCGCTGCCACATACTCGGCCGACGTAATCGTCGTGTCGGGAATCTGGAGCGCGGTGAGGTTTGAGCAATCGCCTTGGCCTGCGCTCGCACCGGACGCGAAGAGTACTGACGCGACGAATGGGACACACGACGACAAAGGAAACTTTTCCGCTACGCCGTATCCGACGCGGTCGGACTGCTTGATCTTCATGGCTCCTCCTTGTAGTTTTCGCGAGATGCTGCCCGAGCCAACCTTGATCAAGAAGGAAAGGCATCGCTTATCTCGTTGCCGACGATATCAGCCTTGCCCCAACAATACAATACAAAATTACTTACTCATTCTAACATTCCGTATCGCTTCAGCATCCGATGCGGGCATCGGCGGACCCCTAATAACCGCTTAAGCGTGAGCTAAATTGAAAGTCAACCGACCTCTTGTTCACAATTATCCGATACAGCTATGTTTGCATCATGTATCATGTAGCTTCAACTCAGTACACGTGACTCATGCCATCCATATCCGACTGGTTTCGAAGAACCTGGGAAGCGTCGCCCCCAAAGTCGAAGTCGCTGGTCATCACCCTATTCGGGGACGCAATCGAGCCGCGCGGCGGGGCGATCCGATTGAGCGACCTTATCAGCGTCTTGAACTGGTTCGGCGTCAATGAACGCCTGGTTCGCACGTGCGTATTTCGTCTAATGGGGGAGGGCTGGTTCGTCTCCCGGCGCCAAGGCCGTCATAGTGTTTATTCGCTCACAAAGCAGGGAGCGGTGCGGTTCCAGCGCGCGTACAAGCGCGTGTATTCCGAGCAGCAACGGGAGTGGGACGGGTCGTGGACCCTGCTATATGTGCCTCCTAAGCAGGATCCCGCACCCGAACGAAATCGTCTGGAGCGCGAGTTGGAGTGGGAGGGATTTGGCAAGCTCGCGCCAAATGTATTTGGCCATCCTTCGCCTGAACTGGGGTCATTGCGCGAACTCCTCGACGGGCTGGATATGTCCAATCGCGTCTTCATTCTGTCTGCACGACCACTCGACGTATTGGCGACATTGCCGCTGCGGAAACTCGTCGATCAATCCTGGAATCTCGATAGCCTCGCAAACGGCTATCGCGCCTTCACGCAACGATTCGGAATGTTCGCTGATATGCAAAGCCTCCCTCGACTTGCACCTTCCGAGTCTTTCGTGGTGAGAACCCTACTTATTCATTGGTTTCGTCGCGTGACGCTGCACGACCCGCAGATTCCAGGTGCCTTACTGTCGGACGATTGGCCAGGTCACGCAGCGCGCCAACTTTGTCATCAAATCTATCAAGCGATCTATCGAGATGCCGAGGACTTCCTTTCTCAAACAGTGATGTCATCCGGCGGTGCATTGGCGGAGTTGTCGCCGTGGTTCTATCACCGATTCGGAGGCCTCACATGAAACGTCTCGCGCTTCAGTCTCGTGCCATTGACTTCAACGAACCTTCGTATCAGGCCCGCTTGACTACGAGCGTGAGAATGTCATAGCTCGCCACCAATTCATCTCGCTGATTGGTAACTTCGACATCCCACACAACGACGCCCTGCCCCACCCCCTTTTCATCCTTTTTGTTTCGGTCAATCTTGCGCTTGGCTGTCAGGCGTGCTCGAATGGTGTCACCTATGGCTACCGGTTTCACGAAACGCAGGGTGTCCAGACCATAATTTGCCAGCACGGGCCCCGGGCCTGGCGAGACGAAAAGTCCAGCTGCGGCGGAAAGAACAAAATACCCGTGAGCGATACGTTGACCAAACGCCGATTCCCGAGCCGCGATATCGTCGAAGTGCATGTAGAAATAATCGCCCGACACACCGCCAAAATTCACGATATCAGCCTCGGTAACGGTTCTGCGGTGCGTCAGCAGCGAATCACCGATCTGCAGGTCCTCAAAGTAGCGACGGAAGGGATGTATATCCGACTCTCTCACGGCAGCGCCGCGCACGTGCTCGCGAGTCACGGCTGCCAGCATCGTTGGTGATCCTTGAACCGCCGCGCGCTGCAGGTAATGGTTCACGGCGCGTTTTCCAGCAAGCTCCTCGCCGCCGCCAGCCCGTCCGGGGCCGCCGTGCTTGAGCTGGGGAAGCGGCGATCCGTGTCCAGTCGAATCGACCGCGGCTTCCCGATCCAGGACGAGTATGCGACCGTGCAAGACGGCAACCGCAGGAACAACGGTGGCCGCCAGCGCCGGGTCCCCGGTAACTAGCGTCGCGACGAGACTGCCGCGTCCACGTGCCGCCAGTGCCAGCGCCTCCTCGACCGTGTCGTAGCCAATCAGGGTACTGACAGGACCGAAGGCCTCGACGTCATGCACCGCGTCGGCCTTGAAGCCGTCGCGACAAAGCAGCAAGGTCGGTGCGAAGAATGCGCCGCCTTTCAAGTCCTCTCCATGAAGTTGGAAGCCGTCTTCGGCACCGAATACCAGATCGGTGACCTTGCGCAGCAGAGCGACGCGCTCTGCGACGTCCGCCTGCTGCGCCTTTGAGGCTAGCGGCCCCATTTGCACCGACTTGTCCGCTGGGTCGCCGACCACCGTGCTCTTCAGGCGGGCCCGCAACCTTTCTGCAACCGTTTCCACATGGCGGCGCGGAACGATTGCCCGGCGGATCGCCGTGCACTTCTGGCCCGCCTTGGATATCATCTCCCGGGCGACCTCGCGTACGAACAACTCGAACTCCTCATCGTCTGGACCCACATCCGGCGCGAGAATGGCGCAATTCAGCGAGTCTGCTTCGGCGTTAAAGGGGACCGCGTTCGCAATCAGATTTCGATTGACCCGCAACTTGGCCGCCGTGTCGGCTGATCCGGTAAAAGTGACGACGTCCTGGCATAGCAGCCGATCCAGGAGATCTCCGGTACTACCGATCACCAGTTGCAGGCTGCCCGCGGGCAAAATGCCGGAATCGTCGATTTGCCTTACCAGCGCTTCGGTCAGAAAGCTAGTGGCTGTTGCCGGCTTCGCGATACAAGGCATGCCTGCCAGAAACGCCGGAGCAAACTTTTCCAGCAAGCCCCAGACTGGAAAATTGAACGCGTTGATATGAACGGCAATCCCGCCGCGCGGAACCAGGATATGCGTGCCGGCAAATCCCCCCTTCTTTCCAAGCGGGAAGGCGGGCCCCTCGTGCACGACATTGCCTGATGGAAAGTCGTTGCTGCCGATGCTGGCATACGCCATCAGCGTCCCGATTCCCCCCTCAATATCGACCCAGCTGTCCGAGCGGGTCGCTCCTGTCAAATAAGAGAGGGAGTACAACGCATCCTTTCGTTCCTGAAGGAATTTCGCAAGCGCCCTGAGCATGGTCGCGCGCTGCTGGAAATCGAGTCCCAGAAGTCCGGATACGCCGGTTCTTCGGCCAAAATCGAGCATTTCGTCAAAATCGATCGACTCGCCGTGTGTAAAGAAAATGGGTGCACCCGTTACTGCACTGCTCAGCGTCTGCGCTCGTTCACGGCCGACCCAGCGCCCCGCCGAAAAGCTGCGAAGGGTGGTGGAAGTATCCGTACTCATGATTTCCCTTTCTTTCAGGCGCTTTCGATTTACGTGCGCCGCGTCGTCCGGCAGCCCCAACCCTCGCTAGATTATCGGGCCGAACCGTTACAAGAGCACCACCATAGCGACCTATAGGGTCCGAATACCATCAACGATCCAAGCCACACCGGCTGCTGCCATCCTTGTCTCCTTCAGATTCGAGCGCAAGGGGAGCGGTCTCCACTACAGCCCCCAATCCACCGAAAAACAGATCCGCCACGATGGGTGCCATGGCTGCATGAGTAACCCGCCTACCGGACTTAAACCAGGTAAACATCCAATTGATCATTCCGAACAACAGCATGGTCAACGGCTTGACCAAACCGGCCGCATCAAGGTCCGGCCGCATTCGCGCCACGGCCGCAGCCAACGCACGCACGATGAATCGCTCTCCCTCCAGGACCCGGGTGCGGTCTTCGGAGGCCAGAAACTTCACGTCTTCCGTCAGGACGCGATGTTCATTTTGCGCATCGGCGTACTCCTCGACGAAACGACGAATCATGAGCCGGATCGCCGGCTCCGGATCGAGTCCCAGGGCCTCGACCTCCAGCACGACCGCCTTGAGTCGGGCCAGATGCTCTTCGCAAATGAAAGCAAGTAGTTCGTTCTTGTCCTTGAAATAGTGGTAAAGAGCCGGCTTCGAGACGCCGCAGCGCTCGGCAACCTCGTTCATGGACGTCGAGGCATATCCACGCTGTGCAAAGAGCAACGCCGCCTCTGCAAGGATCTGCTCGCGCTGGATCTCGAAACCTGGCGCACGTCTGCGGGCCATGAACCATCACCCTAGACTAGATCGGACACATTCGCGCTGCGCGTCACGCGCTCGCGCGAAGCGGAGTGTCGCGAACCGGCGTTCAGCGTTCATCAAAAGAGACCACGACCCTCGGCGTGAGAGGGTGCGCCTGGCATGTCAGGATGAAACCGGACTCGAGTTCGCCCTTTTCCAGGGCAAAATTGCGCGTCATGCGCACCTCCCCCTCAAGTAGCTTCGCGCGGCATGTCGCACAAACACCGGCCTTGCAGGAAAACGGGACGTCCAATCCGGCATTGGCGGCTGAGTCAAGGACGCTCCTGTCTCCTTTTCGAAATTCGATCTCCCGGCTCAATCCGTCGCGAATGATGACCAGTCGGGAACCCGTCAATTCGTCGGCAACATCCGGCTCCCCCATATCACCCGCAGGGCGCGCGACGGGCACACCGAACCGTTCGATATGGATCTTGCACTCGTCGATCCCGGAAGCGCGCACGGCCCTTTCGGCCTCATCGTTCACATCATGGGGACCGCAGATGTAGACCTGGTCGATGTCAGCGGGATCGACGACAGAGCCCAGGAACTCGGCAATTTTCTCGCGATTCATTCGTCCTGAATTCAACGGTGCATCCATCTGTTCACGGGAGAACACATGGTGAAGCACCAAACGGGTCATGTAGCGATTCTTCAGGTCCTCGATTTCCTCCTTGAACATCGTGGACTTTTGCGAGCGATTACCGTAGATCAACGTGAAGCGGCTCTCGGGATCGCGCGCCAGTACCGATTTGAGTATCGAAAGGACCGGCGTGATGCCGCTGCCTCCTGCGATACCCAGGTAGTGGCGTCCGGCCGGGGCGGTGCGCTTGACGCAAAAGCGTCCCTGCGGCGGCATGACAGGAATGGACAGGCCCGGTTTGGCCTGCTCGTGCAGCCAGGTGGAGAAAACGCCGCCCGGCACCTTGCGCACGCCGATGAAGATGGAATCGTCGTTCTCCCCACTGCAGATGGAGTACGAGCGCCGAAGATCGCTTCCTTCCACCAGCGCGCGCAGCGTGAGATGTTGCCCCGGCTCGAAGCGATAGGTCTCGCGCAAGCTCGATGGAAGCTCAAACGAGACGATGACGGCATCCTCCGTATCCTGGCGGATGTCCGCAATTCTCAATTCATGAAAGTCTGTGCTCATCGGCCTGCCGCCATCGACAGCTCAAATCGGCTTAAAGTATTCAAACGGCTCGCGACAACGAACGCAGCGACAAAGCGCCTTGCACGCTGTTGAACCGAAGCTCGATAGCATCTCGGTGTCGGCGCTGCCGCATCGGGGGCAAGCGGGACTATGGACCTTCGATTGCGTCCGCACGAGACGCACCGGGCGCTGGCTTGAAACCTGCCGTGCGCCTGGAGGAGCGATGCCGTAATCCTTCAAACGCTGGCGGCCGCGTTCGCTAATCCAGTCCGTGGTCCACGCCGGAGCGCGCTGCACGCTGACTCGAACCGGACCCAATCCCGCTGCACGGATCGCCTCAACAACGCTGCGTTCGATGACTTCGGTCGCCGGACACCCGGAGTAGGTGGGCGTAAGGACGACCTCCAGCATCTCACCAGCGTCGATCACATTCCGCACGACGCCAAGATCGCAAACCGAGATAGCGGGCACCTCCGGGTCCGGCACCTCAGCGAGCACGTTCCATGCGTGTTCGACGCGCGTTGTGCCGATGATCGCGTCCATGCTCACCATGCTCCTTCCGGGAAGGCTCGCTGAAGATATTGCATCTCGGCCAGGAGGTAACCCATGTGTTCGCTATGCCGGCCGCGTCGACCATACGATCGAAAAGCGACCGCCGGTGGCGCCGAGAGGCGCGCTTCCTTCAGCACTTCATGCAGCTCCGTCCGCCAGGGCCCTTCAACCTCTCCCCAGGCAGGTCCCAATCCGGACGCCCGGGCAGCTGAATCTTCCGGAGTCGCCTCAAAGAGCTCCGGAACGTACGGCCACAGGCTGTTCAGAGCCAAAAACATGCGACGGGCCGATTCTTCCGTACCGTCGCCAAGACGCACACACCAGTCCGCGGCATGTTGTTGATGGTAACGAGACTCTTTTATCGCCTTGCCCGCAATCGCCGCAACCTCGGGGTCGTTGGATTTTTGCAAACCATCCCAAAGAAGACTCAGGAGCGTCGAAACGGCGAGATTGCGCAGGCAAGTGTGCGCGAAGTCGCCCTTGGGCAGCTCCACCATGGTGGGGTTGAAATAATCTCGCTCGTCACGCAGAAAAGCCAGTTGATCTTCATCGTGTCCCGCGTGCTCAAGCTTGGCGACATGCGAATACAGTGCCCGCGTCTGGCCGATGAGATCCAACGCGATGTTGGTCAAGCCGATGTCCTCCTCCAAGACAGGGGCGTGTCCGCTCCACTCGCCAAGCCGCTGAGCATGGATCAAACACAGGTCGGCGATGCTCAGCAAGTAGCGCAGTGAGGAATCCTCGGAGATTTGAATAGAAGGATTCATCTGGGACTCACATGTGGTTTACCGACTCGGGCAATTCGTAAAACGTCGGATGCCGATACACCTTGCTTTCCATGGGATCGAACAGCATGCCTTTTTCCCCTGGATCGGACGCAAAAATCTGGTCGGACCGCACGACCCAGATACTCGTGCCCTCCATACGACGCGTGTACACATCGCGGGCCATCTTCAGGGCCATTTTTCCATCCGGCGCATGCAGACTGCCGCAGTGCTTGTGGTCGAGTCCGGCCTTGCTTCGAACGAAAACTTCCCACAGCGGCCATTCTTTCCTTTCGCTGTTCACGTCCATCTCTCCCAAAGAATTCCTGACCCTCACGAAGCCGGCTGCAGTTCCGCGTGCTTTTCGGCATAGGCCATGGCAGCCTCACGCACCCAGGCGCCGTCCTCCCAGGCGCTCACCCGGGCCGCAAGGCGCTCTCGGTTGCACGGCCCGTCGCCACCGACCACTTGCCAGAATTCCTTCCAATCGATCGGACCATAGTCGTAGTGACCGCGGGTCTCGTTCCACTTCAGATCCGGGTCCGGTAGCCGCACGCCAAGAACCTCGGATTGCGGCACAGCGGCATCGATGAATTTTTGACGCAAATCATCATTGGAAATCCGTTTGATGCCCCAGCGCATGGACTGGGCGGAATTCGGCGAGTCCGCATCCGGCGGGCCAAACATCATCAGGGATGGCCACCACCAGCGATTCACCGCGTCCTGCACCATCGCGCGCTGTCCTGCCGTGCCCTTAGTCATCATTGTCAGAAGCGCGTCAAATCCTTGCCGTTGGTGAAAGGACTCCTCTCGGCAGATTCGGACCATCGCACGCGCGTAGGGTGCGTAGGAACACCGGCAAATCGGCACCTGGTTCATGATCGCCGCCCCGTCGACAAGCCAGCCGATGACACCCATATCGGCCCAGGTCAGCGTGGGATAGTTGAAAATCGAGCTGTATTTGGCCCGGCCGCTGTGCAGCGCCTCGAGCATCTGATCACGCGAGATCCCCAGCGTTTCGGCAGCAGCATAGAGGTAGAGCCCGTGCCCGCCTTCGTCCTGGATCTTGGCAAGCAGGATCGCCTTGCGTTTGAGCGTTGGAGCTCGGGTGACCCAGTTGCCTTCGGGCAGCATCCCGACGATCTCCGAGTGCGCGTGCTGGCTGATCTGGCGAATCAAAGTCTTGCGGAAATTCTCGGGCATCCAGTCTTTCGCCTCGATGAACTCTCCGGCATCGATGCGCGCGTCGAATTGCAGCTGAAGCTCGTTCTCATCTACCGAGGTTTCCTTAGTGCCGCTCTCCGATTGTTGCGGGACAAGGTCCATTGCCTGGGTATACATCCGCGTCTCCTGGCGATGACAATCTACGGAAATCTTCAACTATTTCGGGCGCCGATCGACAACGCGACGCGCCTTGCCAACCAGTGTTCGCTCGATGGATCCCGGCGCCTCCACGGTGACCTGGCACGAAACGCCAACCAACGTCTTGATGCGGTGCGCCAGCCAGCTTCCGACATTGCCAACCTCCGCCGCTGAAAGCCTGGCGCTGGCCTCCCGCAATTCGCAGCGAACCTGAACTTCGTCGAGGATCCCGTCTCGGCTAACGACAATCTGGTACTGCCCGGATAAGCGCTCGCTCTGCAGGACGATCTCTTCGATCTGGGTCGGAAAGACGTTCACGCCCCGGACGATCAGCATGTCATCGGATCGACCGGTAATCTTCGCAATTCGCCGGAACGAGCGTGCCGTCGGCGGCAGCAGGCGAGTCAAATCACGTGTCCGGTAGCGAATGACCGGCAACGCCTCTTTGGACAGTGTCGTAAAGACCAATTCACCTTCTTCGCCATCGGGCAAGACTTCCCCAGTCTCCGGATCAATGATCTCGGGCAGGAAGTGATCTTCTGCAATCACGGGCCCGTCTTTGGATTCGATGCACTCGCTTGCAACACCTGGACCCATTACTTCCGATAGTCCGTAGATGTCGACCGCGTCGATGCCGGCGGATCGCTCGATGTCCTTTCGCATCGCCTCGGTCCACGGTTCGGCTCCAAAGATTCCGACTTTCAGCGAAGACGCCTTTGGATCAAGGCCCTGCCGGACGAATTCTTCGATCAACACTTGCATGTAGGACGGGGTGACCATGATGATGTCGGGCTTGAAGTCCTCAATGAGTTGGACTTGGCGCTCCGTCTGTCCACCGGACATCGGGATGACCGTGCAGCCGGCGCGTTCGGCGCCGTAGTGGGCGCCGAGCCCGCCGGTAAAAAGGCCGTAGCCGTAGGCAACGTGTACCGTGTCCCCTCGCCGGCCTCCAGCAGCGCGAATCGCGCGCGCCACGAGATGGGCCCACGTATCAATATCCTTGAGCGTGTAGCCGACAACGGTCGGCTTTCCAGTGGTCCCCGACGACGCGTGGATACGTGCGACGCGCTCGCGCGGCACGGCGAACATTCCGAACGGATAGTTATCGCGCAAGTCCTTCTTGGTCGTGAAGGGAAATCGCGCCAGATCGCTCAATTGCTTCAAGTGCGACGGATGCACCTTTGCTTCGTCAAAGACACATCGATAGTGCGCTACGTTGTCGTACGCATGCTGCAGCGACCATTTCAATCGTTCGAGCTGCAGACCCTCGACTTCGTCGCGACTTGCCCGTTCAATGGGCTCCAAATCTGCCGGTACGGCGTTCCTCACGGGCATCCCGGTCTCCCCATCGTTTTGTCTGGTTCGCGCGACCGAAAGGCGCTGGCGGCTACAAGAATCACAGCGGCTTCTTAGGAAGGACCGTGCGACCCGAAATCCGGGCGGAGCGCCCACGAAAAACGGCGACCGCCAAGCCATCCTGGTTGGTGACTTCGACGTCGTACAGGCCGGTTCGACCTGTCGTTGCCACTTCCGTCGCCGTAGCGGTCAGGCAGTCGCCCTCCCGTGCAGGCTTCGTGAAATCGACCGAAATACAGGACGCGACTGCGAGCTGGTCATAGCTATTGCAGGCGACGGCGAATGCCGTATCTGCGAGGGCAGTCACAACGCCGCCATGGCAAATGTCAAAGGCGTTCAGCATGTCGGATCGAACTGTCATTTTCATGATGGCGGACCCGATCCCTACCCTGAAAACCGAGATGCCCAGACCGCAGGCAGCCTTGTCGTGGGCGAGCAAGAAGTCCGCTACCGCAACGGCCAATCTCTGCGCCTGGCTTGTTTCATCCGTCACGTAGCGGAACTCCTGATCGGCAGTTGGCCGGCGTCGGCGATGACCGAATCCTTGGCGCCAGCTTGTTTGGGGATTTGGACGAAGGTTTCAGCGGGTCATAAATTAATTGACCGACCGGTCGGTAATGCATATCATTATCGACAAATTCGCGTTCTGTGCAAGTCATTTTTGGGCGCAAATCAGTCATCTTCCGTTGGCGGAAACATGAGGATGTTCGGCCAACTCTATCTAATACCGTCTAACGGGGGCCAAATATGTCGTTTTTTTCAATCGACGGCGTGGTTCCGGTCGTAGCCCCAAGCGCCTACGTTCACCCGTCCGCAATCCTGATCGGCGACGTCGTCGTCGGACCAAATTGCTACGTCGGACCGCTGGCCAGCCTGCGAGGCGACTTCAGCCGAATCGAGATGAGAACCGGTTCCAACGTGCAAGACGGTTGCGTACTGCACGGATTTCCCGGCCACGACACCTTGGTGGAAGAGAACGGCCACATAGGGCACGGAGCGATCCTGCACAGTTGCACCGTCAGGCGCGGCGCCCTGGTCGGCATGAATTCCGTCGTCATGGACGATGCCGATATCGGCGAAGAGGCGTTCGTCGCCGCGAATAGCTTTGTCCGCGCGGGAATGAAGATCGCTCCGCGTACGCTGGTCGGCGGAACGCCCGCGAAACTGATGCGCGCGCTCGGTGCGCAGGAACTTGCCTGGAAGCAAGTGGCAACCGAGAGCTACCAGCACCTGACCGAGCGGTGTCTTGCAACGATGAGGGAAGTCTCACCCCTGACCGCACTAGATTCGGGACGACCGTCTCTCAGGGTGCCCCACGTACGCCCTTTGCTGGAAACACCGCGAAGTTAGGTCTCGGCAAATCGCGTCGCTTTGAAGATAGAGGACAGCATGAATTTCGAAAACATCCTGTATGTACTCGCGGACGGTATCGCGAGAATCACGTTCAATCGTCCCGACAAGCTGAACAGCCTCACTGAGGAAATGCACACGGAGCTGCGCAGTGCGCTGGACGCGGTTCATGCTGATCCGTCTGCGCGCGTGCTGGTGCTGACGGGCGCCGGACGGGGCTTTTGCGCCGGCCAGGATTTGGGCGACCGCGCCATGCAGATGCAGTCGGGCAAGATGCCCGACATCGGCAACACGGTCGAGCGCAACTACAAACCGTTGATACTGCGTCTCGCCAACCTGCGCGTGCCGACCATCGCCGCTGTCAATGGCATCGCCGCAGGCGCCGGTGCAAATATCGCGTTGGCCTGCGACCTGGTCGTCGCAGCCAAGTCGGCTGCATTTTTGCAAGCCTTCAGCAAAATCGGCCTGATTCCGGACACCGGCGGTACCTGGCTCTTGCCTCAGCGCATCGGCATGGCACGCGCGATGGGTCTCGCACTTCTGGCAGAAAAGCTGCCCGCCCAGAAGGCCGCCGAGTGGGGCCTGATCTGGGCCGCTGTCGAAGACGACCAGTTCGCAGAGTCAATCGACCGGCTGGCAAAACAGCTATCGACCGCCGCAACCAAGGCCCTGGTACGTACTCGCCAGGCTATGCATGCCGCACCGATCCATACGCTGGAACAGCAACTCTCCATGGAAGGCTCGTTCATGCGCGAACTCGGATGGAGCCCGGACTATGCCGAGGGGGTGGCGGCATTCATGCAAAAGCGCATTCCAGAGTTCAAAGGCGAATGATCTTCCCTGCCCGTTCCTCGTTTGCTGCTGTCGGCACCGGGGACAAGCGCGCGCTTGCGTGCAAGAGCATGGCCGTCCTGTTCGAATGATTCTGATTTTTCACGGAGGAGATCACGCATGAACAAAACAATGAGGAGTTTTTTTTCCGGCACCGTTCTCGCTCTTGGTGCTCTGTCTGCCAATGCAGAGCCGATCAAGATCGGTTCTGTGCTCTCAATAACCGGCCCGGCGGCATTCCTGGGTGATCCGGAGCTCAAGACACTTCAAATGTACGTGGAAGACATCAACAAGAAGGGCGGCGTGCTTGGCCGTCCCCTGCAACTGGTCTATTACGACGACGGCAGCGACGCCGCCAAAGCGAATAGCTTCGGCAAACGCCTGATCGAAGACGACAAGGTCGACATTCTGGTCGGAGGTACGACCACCGGTTCCACCATGTCGATGGTACCGCTGGTAGAAAAGGCGAACCTCCCCTTCATCTCGCTCGCCGGTGCCGTGGTCATCATCGAGCCGGTCAAGAAATGGGTGTTCAAGACACCACACACCGACCGCATGGCCGCGGAGAAGGTCTTCGAGGACATGAAAAAACGCGGTTTAACCAACATCGCGCTGTTGTCCGAGACCAGCGGCTTCGGCCAATCCGGTAGGAAGGAAAGCGAGGCCGTGGCGGGCAAGTACGGAATCACGCTGGTCGCCGACGAAACGTATGGCCCCAAAGATACGGACATGAGTCCGCAGCTGAGCAAGATCAAGGGCATTGCCAGCGCGCAGGCCGTGTTCGTATTCGGTCTTGGTCAGGGCCCGGCCATCGTCACCCGCAACTACCGCCAGCTGGGCATTACCTTGCCGCTCTACCAGTCACACGGTGTCGCCTCGGGCGAGTACCTGAAACTTGCCGGCTCGGCCGCTGAGGGTGTGCGCCTGCCGTCCCCGGCCCAACTGATCCCGGAGAAATTGGCCGCCAACGATCCGCAAAAGCCCGTGGTCGCCGCCTACGAGAAATCCTTCAAGGAAGTCTACAAGCAGGACGTTTCGACATTCGGCGGCTACGCCTATGACGGCCTGATGCTTGCGGTCGAGGCGATCAGGAAGGCTGGGGGTACCGACAAGGTCAAGGTACGCGACGCGATCGAAGCAACCCGGGGTTTTGTCGGCACGAGCGGGACTTTCAACATGTCCGCAACCGATCATTTGGGGCTGGACCTGTCTTCGTTCCGCATGCTGGAGGTCAAGGGCGGCGAATGGACCCTGGCGCAATAGCCAGTCTTTTCCCGGACTCGGTCGCTGGCCTCAGGCCGGCGCTTTCCAAGGAGCACGGGAATTCCCAAGCAACCCGGCTGTTCTGCATGGCCAGGTCCGCTTGACCTGAGGGAAGGCATCGTGTTCGCTCAATTGCTGCAGATCTTGTTCTCGGGCGTGACAGTTGGCGCCACGTATGCGCTGGCGGCGCTGGGCTTCACCCTGATCTACAACGCTTCGGGCGTGATCAATTTCGCCCAAGGCGAGTTCATCATGCTTGGCGGCATGTTGGCGCTGATGCTGATCCAGGTCGGGGTGCCGCTGCCGATTGCAATTGGGCTCGCGGTGCTGATCACTGCACTGGTTGGGATGTTGGTGGAGAAGGCGGCCATCGAGCCGGCCGGCGATGCGGAGGTGGGAACGCTGATCATCATCACCATCGGCGCGTCACTCGCGATCCGCGGCCTCGCGCAGGTTTTCTTCGGCAAAGGCGCGCACGCCCTGCCGGCGTTTTCCGGGGAGACACCGATCCCCGTTCTGGGTGCGGCTCTGTTGCCCCAGAGCCTTTGGGTACTCGGCGTAACCGCCGTAATCGTTGCCGCACTCACATGGTTTTTCGGCCAGACACTCACCGGCAAAGCGATGCTGGCCACCGCACACGACAAACTGGCTGCACAGTTGGTCGGTATCAACACGCGCTTTATCCTGATGTTGTCTTTCGGCCTTGCTGCCGCATTGGGAGCCAGCGGCGGCATCCTGGTTGCGCCGATCACGTACACGAGCTACGACGTCGGCATCATGCTCGGCCTCAAAGGCTTCGTCGCCGCGACGCTCGGCGGTTTAGGCAGCGGCGTCGGTGCAGTTGCAGGAGGCTTGCTCCTCGGGATTGTTGAAGCGATGACCGCCGGCTATATCTCTTCTGCGTACAAGGACGCAACTCCATTCGTGTTGATACTGTTCGTACTCTTCCTCCTGCCGCAAGGACTCTTCAGCAAAAAGGCCACCGACCGGGTGTGACGATGAACCGGACGCTGATCGGTTGGATCGTTTTGGCTCTGGTCCTTCTTGCGCTGCCACTGGCGCTTCCGAACGTCTACTACTACGACGTTGCAATCCGCATCGCGATAAATGCCTGTGTCGCGATCGGCTTGAACCTGCTGATCGGTTACACGGGTCAGATCAGCCTCGGGCATGCTGGCTTTTTCGGCATCGGCGCCTACACGTCGGCGATCCTCACCGCTCACTTTGACTGGGTACCGGCGGGAGCATTGCTGGCCGGGGCGACAGCAGCCGGTTTGCTGGCGTTCTTGGTCGCACGGCCGATTCTCAAGCTAAAGGGCCACTATCTGGCGATGGCCACGCTCGGTCTCGGGATGATCTTGACAATCATTTTCGTCAACGAGGCTGCCTGGACCGGCGGTCCCGACGGCATGCCGGTCAGTGCCTTCCAGCTCTTTGGATGGGAGATTGCCGGCGAGCGTTCGTGGTACTGGGTCGTGGCATGTCTACTGCTGGTCGTTACGTGGCTTGCCTTGAACCTGATCAACGCCCCGGCCGGGAGGGCACTGCAGGCGATTCGCGGCTCCGAAGTTGCCGCACGGGTGGTTGGTGTCGACGCCGCCGCGTTCAAGGTTCGAGTCTTTGTTCTGTCCGCAGTACTGGCCAGCGCCATGGGCAGCCTGAGCGCCCATTACGTTGGTTTTGTCACGCCCAGCGTGGCGGGCTTCTTCCACTCCATCGAACTGGTAACCATGGTCATCGTCGGGGGCATGGCCTCGGTGTTCGGTTCCATCCTGGGCGCCGTGATCCTGACCATGCTGCCGCAACTGTTGTCCGCGTTCGAAGGATGGGAGACGGTCGTCTTTGGCGTCATTTTGATGGTGACGATGATTTTCTTGCCCAAGGGACTGGTGCCTACGTTGCGCCTCCGATTCAGCCGCGGAGAGAGCTGATGCTTGTCGTCAACAAGGTCTCCAAGACGTTCGGCGGCGTCAAGGCAGTGCAAGGCATCTCCTTTTCTATCAAGGAGCGAACGATCTACTCCGTGATCGGCCCCAACGGCGCCGGCAAGACCACACTGTTTAACCTGATCAGCGGAATCTGCACACCAAGCGAAGGCGAGATCCTGCTGGACGGCGAGAACATCGCCAACGAGAGTCCGGACAAGCTGGCGCGCCGTGGCATGAGCCGAACGTTCCAGAATCTACAGGTGTGCATGAACATGAGTGCCCTCGAAAATGTGATGATCGGTGCACACCTGAGGTTGAACAGTGGACTGTTCGCCGGCATGCTGCGTATGCCCTCCCTCAGCCGGGCCGAAAGAAAATGTCACCAAGAAAGTTCCGAACTGATGGAATTTGCAGGCGTCGGCAGCTATATCAGGGCGCATGCGAGCCAGATGCCCTATGGTGCACTAAAGCGCCTGGAAATCGCCAGGGCGCTGGCCGCCAAGCCGAAGCTGCTGCTCCTCGATGAGCCCGCGGCCGGGCTGAATCACACTGAAACCGCCGAAATCGATACATTGATCCAGAAGGTCGCAGCATCAGGCGTCACCGTTGTTCTGGTGGAACATGACATGAAGCTGGTGATGAATCTCTCCGACCGCATTCTGGTACTCGACTACGGCAAAAAGCTAGCTGAAGGCACGGCAGCCGAAGTTCGCACCAATCCCAAGGTCATTGCGGCCTACCTCGGGGCATCCGCCTAGAGATAGAGCATGCGCGCACTCGAAATCAGGTTCGGTCGACACGCGAACCCGCGAGTGCCGTGACCATGCTGGAGATCCGAAGTATTTCCAGCCGCTACGGCCGCATCCAAGCGCTGCACGGCGTTGACCTGGATGTAAAGCAAGGGCAACTGGTCGCCCTGGTCGGCGCCAATGGGGCTGGCAAGACGACCTTGCTGCGGACCATTTCCGGGGTTCAGCCGGCCTCGGCCGGATCCATACACTTATTCGGTCGCGACATCACCCGCCTTCCCCCCTACGAGCGTGTCCGGCTTGGTATCTGCCAGGTCCCGGAGGGCCGCCACGTTTTTGGCCCGATGAGCATCGAAGACAATCTGCGGCTTGGAGCTTATGCACGCGCCCGCAACAATCTCGACGCCGACCTCGAACGAATGTACGAGTTGTTTCCGATTCTCAAGGAAAAGCGTGCGCTGCCGGCTGGGACGCTGTCCGGCGGCCAGCAGCAGATGCTCGCCATGGCCCGCGCGCTCATGGGACAGCCAAGACTGCTGTTGCTGGACGAGCCGTCGATGGGACTTGCACCGTTGCTGGTCGAGGAGACCTTCCGTGTGGTCAAGCACTTGAAGTCTGAGGGCATTACGATTTTCCTGGTCGAGCAAAATGCCCACGCTGCGCTTTCCATCGCCGACGTCGGATACGTGATGGAGACGGGACGCACGATTCTTACGGGCACTGGAGAGAATCTGCTGAACAACGAGCAGGTGAAGCAAGCTTACCTCGGCATGTAATGATGGGGCGGTGTCGCACCACAGATCGTTTTGCTTGCAACCCAAGTCGAAGGAGAGACGATGATTAAGGTGAGCGTGATGTATCCAAACACCCCCGGGGCGCGCTTTGACCACAAATACTACAAAGATAAGCACATGCCGATGGTCAAGAGCAAGATGGGCGACGCCTGCACACACTATACGGTCGATAGGGGACTCGCCGGCGGCGCTCCGGGCGCGCCAGCCATCTATGTTGGAATGTGTCACATTTTCTGTAATTCCATAGAGGCGTTCCAGGCCGGTTTCGGTCCCCACGCGAAGGAGATCATGGCGGACATCCCCAACTACACGGATCTCACGCCGATCATTCAAATCAGCGAAGTGGTTGTTGCGTGACGGCCTTTCCAGGGCCGGTCGAACGCTCCATTCCGTCGAATGCATCGCGCGCGCGACGGATCTGTAGGCGATGCCTTTCGGCCCAGGTCGTCAGGGCAAGCAGCGGTTTTACGAGGGTGCGACCAAGCGGAGTGAGCGTGTAATCGACACGCGGTGGAGCTGTCGGCAATACGTTCCGCGTCAGAAGGCCGTCTCGTTGTAGGTTGCGCAAGGTAAGAGCCAGCATGCGCTGAGAAATACCTTCGATGTCTCGTTGTAGTGCGCTAAACCGCATCGGTCCGTCATGCAGATATCCGATGACGCAGATTCCCCACTTGCCGCCCACGCGACTCACAATTTCGCGCGTTGCAACCCTGGGCCCACCGGGCATATCCCGTTTCCTTGGCCGCATGCACGTGCCCTCTCGCAAACACATTCATTTGAATAGAACACCATGAGCACGCATGGTTGAACACTTTTCGTCGTCGACAACACAATACGCGCACATGCACCCGACTATAAGGAGCATATACGCGTATTGTCAAGCTACCAGACCGCAGGCCTGAAGACTCGCTGAGCTTGGCTCGATCTGGAGGTGGTCGCAGGTGGGCGCGACGCGGTTCTCGCGGCGTTTGCAGTGGCAAACATGCCTGCGCCTCGGGGACGTCCGCCCTCTACCTAGCCGGAACCAGTGCTGTCGGGGTGTCGCTTGCAACACGTGGATTGGAGGGCAAATCCCAGCCGCCACCCAGCGCGCGGAATGCGCTCACGGCTGCACGCGCCGCATCCGCCCGGGTGCTGTCCAGATCGTCACGAGCGACGAGGAGTTGACGATCCGCGTCCAGCACGTCGGTGAGCGTTATGGCGCCTGCCTTGTAGGCTCGCTCGGACAGATCGCGCGCGCGCGTCAGCGAGGCAACTTCATCCTGCAGCTCCTGCCGGCGTGCCTCCGTTTGCGAGAGCGCCATGAAAGCGTTCTCCACGTCTTCGGTGGCTTTCAGAGCCGCCTGGCGATACAGGGCGAGAGCCTCGGCGTTGGCGCCGCGCGCCTGGGCGACCTCGGCGTCGACCTTGCCAAAGTCGAACAGACGCCACCGAAGCGCTCCCGCCCCGACAGGCTGGAACCCCCTCGCGGTAAACAGGTGGTTGGCGGTAACGCTGTCGAACCCGAGCGCGCCGGAAAGCGATATCTTCGGGTAGTAATCGGAGATCGCGGCCCCGATGCGGTTGTTTGTGGCAGCTAGCCGGCGCTCGGCCGCGATGATGTCCGGCCGGCGTCGCAGAACGTCTAGAGGCTGATCGTTATCGTCAATCGGGGGAATTGCGGGAATCGCGCCGGGTCTGGCCAGCTCCTGTGCGTACGTTCCCGGTTGTGCGCCCATGAGTACATCAAGCCGATTCAGTTGCGCCTCCAGCGCCGTTCGCAACGGGGGGACAGTGGAGCTGGCCTGCTTGAGAAGCGCCTCGGCCTGGGCCACTTCCCGGTCTTCTGCAGCGCCCAGACGACGGCGAACCTGCACCAGCTGCAGCAGACGCGTGTCGGTATCAATCTGATCCTGCGCTACCGCCAGCCTGGCCTGAAATCCCCTGGTCTGCAGGTATGCATCTGCAGCATCGGCAGCAACTGTAATGCGCGTTCCGACCTGTTCAGCCTGGGCAGCCTCGGCCTCTTCGCGCGCTGCAGCGGCACCGCGGCGTAGCCCTCCCGCAAGGTCGATCTCCCAGCTCGCCGCGCCTCCGACGTTGTATTCCCGCTGATCGCGGCTGTATCCGGGAAAGGTCTTTGCGAGCGTTCCGAGTGGACTCAGGAGGCTTTGATGCTGCGCCATTCCCGTGGCGTCGAAATCGACGGTCGGCAGAAGCTGCGCGCCCGCGGCTGCCGCTCCAGCCCGGGCCTGCTGAACACGGGCAAATGCTGCCGCAAGATCGAGGTTCTGCGCCAGAGCACGCTGGACGACCGCGACGAGCATGGGGTCGTTGAATCCCATCCACCAAGTGTCGAGGCGGGGCGCAGCGGCCGCTGATGGCTGAGTGCTGGCCGTAACGCGGTTGTGAAACGGGGCGAAACGGGTGGTGGGCGGCACGTAGTCCGGACCCACGGCGCAGCCTGATACGCCGACGCTGAAGGCCACGGCTGCCGCCGTAGCGCCTAGCACGCTTCGCAGCCTGTTGTATTGCGAGGCCTCGAGAGCGGGGTACAACCGGAGCGTGGAGGCGGTGGTGTCCGTCATGTGCGCTCCTTGCGGCCGAATTTGCGAATGAGAATGTAGAAAGCCGGCGTGAAGACAAGCCCGAAGCCGGTCACACCCAGCATGCCGAACAGCACTGCCGTTCCCAGCGACTGTCGCATTTCAGCGCCGGCGCCGGTTGCAACCGCCAGCGGGGCAACCCCCAGGATGAAAGCAAACGACGTCATCAGGATTGGGCGAAGGCGTGTGCGCGCGGCATGCACTGCGGCTTCAATCGGGGAAGAGTCGCCGTCCTCCTTCTGGCGCGCGAATTCGACAATGAGGATAGCATTCTTGGCGGCCAGGCCTACAAGAACAACGAAGCCGATCTGCGCCAATATATCGATCGGCATACCCCGACCGAGAAGGCCGGTGACCGAGGCCAGGATGCACATCGGCACGATCAGAACGATCGACAGGGGCAGCTTCCAGCTCTCGTATTGCGCGACCAGAACGAGGAATACAAAGAAAGCAGCTGCCCCGAAGACGAGAAGCGTCGGGGTGCCGGGTTGCCGCTGCTGGTAGGCAAGCTCGGTCCACTCAAAGCCGATGCCCTGCGGAAGAACCTGGTGGGCAAGTTCCTCCATCCGGTGCAGCGCTGTACCGGTGGCAATGCCGGGCGCCGCCACCCCCTGCACCTCGGCCGCGGGATAAAGGTTGTAACGCGGCACGCGATATGGGATTGTGCGGTTCTGCATCTGGGCGACCGTGCCGATCGGCACCATCTGACCGAACTGGTTGCGCGCCTTCAGACGGGTGATGTCTTGCGGGGTACGCCTGAACTGCCCGTCAGCCTGGACGATGACCTCGTAGGTTCTCCCGAGATAGTTGAAGTCATTCACATACTGTGAGCCCAGATAGACCTGCAGTGTGGAAAACACGTCGGTCGGTGTGAGGCCCACCTTTTCGGCTTTCACACGATCGATGTCCGCGAAAACCGACGGCGAGCCCGCATTGAAGAGTGTGAACACGCCGGCGAAGCTCGGATCTTTGTTGGCGGCGGCAACCAGGGTCTTCGCAGCATGCTCGAGCGCCTGCGAACCAAGTCCCGCCCGATCCTCCAGCATCATCTTGAAGCCGCCCGCGTTGCCGATGCCCTGCACCGGCGGAGGTGGGATCGTCAGAACATAGGCATCCTTGATCACCGACAGGCGGCTGCGCAGGTCGGCCAATACCGAGTTCGCCGTCACGCCGGGAATGTGATGGCTATAGAGCGATGGCAAACCGGAGAAGATCGTTCCGGAGTTCGAGGCCACAGTAGACGTGGTGGCATCGAGGCCTACGAATGGGGCGACGTGTTCGACGCCGCGCGTCGTCAGGATGATGTCGATCCCCCTTCTGATCACTTTCTCGGTTCGGTCCAACGAGGCGCCGGGCGGAAGTTGTACGACGTTGATCAGGTAGCCCTGATCCTGCTCTGGGATGAAGCCGGTAGGCGTGCGCCAGAACTCTACGCCAGCAACACCGATCAGTGCCACATAGACCACAAGAACGACAGTCAGTCCCCTCGCGAGACGGCGGGTGAAATTTCCATACCCGAGTGACAACCCGTCAAAGCCGCGATTGAAACGATCGAAACCTGCGTGAAGCAGGCGCTGCGCGAGTCCCGCACGCGAGGGATCACGGGGTTGGTGCGCCTCGAAGAGCACGGCGCACAGGGCAGGACTGAGGGTCAGTGAGACGAAGCAGGAAATAACGGTCGAGGCTGCGATCGTGACGGCGAACTGCCGGAAGAACGACCCGGAGATGCCACTCAGGAACGCCGCTGGGACGAAGACGGCGCACAGCGTCAGCGCGATCGAGAGCAGCGCTCCCCCTACTTCGTCCATCGTCCGGTGGGCGGCCTCCGACGGCGACATGCCGGAACGCATGTTGCGCTCCACGTTTTCGACGACAACGATCGCGTCGTCGACCACAATGCCGACCGCCAGTACCAAGCCAAAGAGAGACAGATTGTTGAGCGATATCCCGAACGCGTAGAGAACGATGAACGATCCGAGCAAAGAGACGGGGATGGCGACGACCGGAATGATCGTGGTGCGCCAGTTTTGAAGGAACAGAAACACAACACCGACCACGAGAAGGGTCGCGACAAGGATCGTGCGGACCACCTCGTGGACCGATTTGCCGATGAAGATCGTGGGGTCGTAGATGATCTTGTAGTCGACCCCTTGGGGGAAGTCCTGCTTCAGACCCTGCATGGCGGACAGGACTTTATGTTCGACCGCAAACGAGTTCGCACCGGGTTCTGCGTAGATCAGCAAGGGCGAGGAGTCGCTACGATCCATGAACGCCGTCGAACCGTAATCGGCCGCACCAACCTCGACGTGACCGATGTCACGTATGCGCGTTACGCGTCCCTGTTCGTCGGATTTCACGACGATGTCGGCAAATTGCTCGGGCGTAGACAGCCGGCCAAGTGCCTCGACGTTGACCTGATACGCCTCGCTCCCTGCCGTTGGCGGCTGGTTCAGAATGCCGGCTGAGACTTGCAGGTTCTGGGCGCGCAATGCCGTGAGCACCGCGCTGGCATCGAGATTGTTTGCGGCAACCTTGTCCGGATCGAGCCAGATACGCATCGCGTATTCGCGGCCACCCAAGAACTGCACGTCGCCGACACCCTCCAGTCGGGCAAGCGCATCCTTCACGTGCAAGCTTGCGTAGTTCGATAGGTACAGCATGTCGTGTGATTTGTCCGGCGAGTAAAGGTGAACGGCCAGAAGTATGCTGGGCGTCAATTTCCTCACCTGCACGCCCAGTCGCTGGACGTCCTCGGGCAGCCGCGGCAACGCGTCCTGCACGCGGTTCTGCGTCAACATCTGCGCGACGTTCAGGTCAGTGCCGATCCGGAAGGTGACGGTTATCGCGAGCTTTCCGTCACCGGTCGACTGACTGCTCACGTAGGCCATGTTCTCGACGCCATTGATCTGCTGCTCGAGCGGTGTCGCCACGGTACGCGCGATGGTTTCAGCCGATGCGCCGGGATAGGACGTCGTGATCTGTACTGTCGGCGGGACAATTTCCGGATACTGCGCGATCGGAAGTACGAAAAGTGCACCAAGTCCTATCAGTGCCAAGAAGCTGCTTACAACAGTCGCAAAGCGCGGACGGTCAATAAAGAAGTGTGAGAGGCGCATGGTCCGGGCTCGGTGTCTTAGTCCTGGCCGGCGGCGTACCGGATCGTGCCGTCCTGCGTCGCTACCTTCGCTCCCGGCGCTGCGTAGGGCAGCCCATCTACGATCACCCGGTCGTTTGGGGTGAGGCCGGACCGGATGACGCGCAAACCACCGCGGATCTCACCGATCTCGACTTGTTTTGGCGCAACGGTGCCGTCTGGAGAGACGGTCATGGCGACGTGTTGGGATTGGTCAGGCAGCACCGCCGCGTCCGGTACAAGGAGAGTCGGCGCGGGGTGGGCAACGGCCAGCCTGACGCGGGCAAACTCGCCTGGCGTCAGCACAAGCTCGGGGTTCCTAACCGTGGCTCGCGCATGTATGGTCCCGCTCGACCGGTCGAGCACGTTGTTTATGAAGTCGAGGACACCTTGCCGCGTAAATTCCTTTTCGCTAGCAAGCGCAAGATCGACTCTATCAACGGGCGCTCCCTTGAACTGCGCCCGATATCGGGAGAAGGCCTGGAAATCGGCCTCGCTCATATCGAAATCCAGATGGATAGGATCGAGCGAGACAAGTGTGGCTAGCAACGTCGTCGGGCTGGTGGCCGCACGACTGCCGGCGATCAAGTTGCCCACCGAAACAAGATGCGCGCCGATACGTCCGGTGAATGGCGCCGTGATACCGCAATGGTCGAGATCGAATTGGGCGTCGCGGATCTGGGCGCTGGCGTCGTCCACTGAAGCCTGGGTGGCCTGCAGATCGGACGTGCGCTGTTCGACGTTCTGGACCGTTCCTGCGTCGTTGCGCTCCAGTTCCTGGGCCCGGTGCAGTTCACGGTCAGCGAGCACGAGCCGCGCAGTTGCCGTTTCAAGCTGAGCTTTGGCCTGAGCGAGCCTGATCTCGTAGGGACGCGAGTCAATCGTGAAAAGGAGATCTCCCTTATGCACGATGTCCCCATCCTTGAAATATATTCCGGTCAGTGTGCCGCCCACCTGGGCGCGCAGTTCGACCTGGTCGACCGCGGAAAACTGCCCAAGGAAGCCCAGCCGCGTATCAAGCTCGTGCATGAGCGGCTTGCTCACCGTGACTTGCGGAAGAGCGGATTGGGTGGCGGCAGAAGCGGCGCTTGCGCCACGCGAATGCAGAGCCCATCCAATCCCGATGGCGACGATCGGTATTGCAGCGCCTATCCAAAATTTGACCTGCGATCGTCTTCCCATACGCTGCGCGCTACCCTGCGGTACTCGAACAGTCTTTGGCTTCGTTTGCATGTCCACTCGGTTTACCCTTTAAAAATCTGTTGCCCGTGCCAAAAAGATCGAGCACCGAGATCCGATCGCCATGAATTCCTTCAACGGCGCCGAGTCGCCCGCTACGCGCGCCCGCAGGAGCGCACCTTCAAACGCACTTAACAGAACACCCGCGAGCTGCTCGGCTTTCACTTTCGAATCCACCTCGCCCGCCCTTTGGGCTTCCCGGATCACGTTCGCAATCAGCTTCACCCAGTTGTCGAACGCGCCCTCGAGACGGCCCCGGACAGGGGCACTGTGATCGGCAAGCTCGCTCGAGAAATTCCCGAGTAGGCATCCCTTCTTGTAGCCGGAGTCAACGAACTCCTGAACCAGTGGCGTGAAATAAGCCTTCAGCCGCTTCAAGGGCGCAACCCTGGTATCGCTCAGCAATGCGTGCGAACCCTGTTCGATGTAGCGATCAATGACCTCGAGCGCCAGGGCTTCCTTGCTCTTGAAGTGGTTGTAAAACGACCCCTTGGGCACCTCAGCCAAGTCGGTGATGTCTTCGACGCTGCTGCCGTTGAACCCCACCCGATGAAACTGATCGAGCCCTGCCCTGACAATCTTGTCGCGAACGTTTGGCTTAGCCATGCACCTATAATATGACCGGTCGTCTTAGATGTCAAGCCCCCAAGCCACCGATGGCCGAGACGCCGCGCGCATAGCGGCGCGCGTCGCCCGCGCCGGCCGCGAATCTCGTGTGGAGGCCCGTGAGCGAGCTCCAAATGATGTTATCGAGAAGCTGTCGCATCGATTTGGCACCCGCCATAGTGCTTTCAAAATCAAGTGCTTGCGCTATTTCATCCGATTTGCCACTCGTTCGTGGAGCAGTGCCCGATTTAAACACGCGGGCGGCCTTGTTGGCGCAGGGTGCCACGGTCCGGCCTGACTGCCTCAGCTTCCCATTGCCGCTTTTCGCAGCCTCATCCGTCGTATCTAATGGGCAATCGCGGGGCCAGCACCACAAATGAAAACCGGATGGCGGCGCACGTGAAGCGCGGGGACCGAGTCGCAGTCGATGGTGGGATTGAGTCCACCACGCCCGATTTGACGCCGGCAGAGTACCGCGCCACGGTCAACCAGCTCTTTCACCAACACAACCGCGCGCTGGTTAACTTTCTGCTGACTCGTGTACGTAGCAAGGCCGAGGCCATGGACCTGGCTCAGGAAGCCTACGTACGCCTGTTGCAGCTCGATCACCCGGCCGCGATCGGCTTTCTGCGCGGCTACTTGTTCCGCATTGCCGCAAACCTGTCAGTGGACAGCATGCGCGCACGCATCCCGCGCGAGCGTGCCGCCGTAGAGCTGTTCGAAGAGCTCGGAGACTCTGACGAAATCGAGCATCGCGCCATCCTGCACGAAGAATTCGACGTCGTGTGCGCCGCGCTCAAGCAGCTTCCGCCCAAGTGCCAGAGGGCCTTCCTTCTCCATGTCGTCGAAGGCTATAGCCACACCGAGACGGCCCGGGCTGTCGGCTGTAACGAGCGCATGGTGCGCTACCACATCAGTCGGGCGCTGGCGCATTGCCGCAAGGAACTGGCCCAGCTTTCCAAGCACATGGAGCTTCCCAAGCATGACGCCGAATCCTGAAAGCCAGGCACGAGAGGACGCGCGCCGCAAGGCTGCAGCAGACTGGCTGCAGCGCCTTGACGACCCTGCCCTTCCGGAAGCGGACCTGCAGGCCTGGCTGCATTGGCACGGGGAATCCGAGCAGAACCGGAAAGCATTCGAGGAAATGCAGACACTGTACCGGCAGTTGCGCGATCTTCCGGGGGATTACAGGCGCGAGCTTCGGCGGCGCTTCGAGCACACCGACCCGTTGCGTCCACAGCCGTGGCCGAAATTGTGGGCTCTGGCTGCGACGGTTTTGCTGGCAGTCGCCGTCGCGGGCGGGGCCTGGTGGTTGCAAGTCTCCGATCCTTCCACGGTTGCCTACGCCGCCCCGCCGGACCGGCACCGCACGATCAAGCTCGCCGACGGTTCTTCGTTGGTGTTGGCCCAGGATTCCCTCGCCCTGGTGAGATTCACACGCCACGTGCGATCGCTAACCATCGAACGCGGCGAGGCGTACTTCGAAGTCCGCCATGAACCCGACAGACCGTTCGAGGTTCAAGCTGCGGCTGTTCGTGTAACCGCGGTCGGCACGGCTTTCAACGTGGCACGCACGAACGGTCGAGTGACGGTAACCGTGACCGAGGGCGCTGTAGATGTCGTGCAGCTGTCGAGGCCAGGCGCCGCCGAAAATTCGTCAGCCCGCCTGGCGCCGTCGCAGCATCAACGCCTCAATATGGGCGAACGCCTCGTGCTGGGCGACGCTCTCGCTCAGTCCGACCAGACCCAAAGTGGTGCAGAGCTCGCCTGGACAAATGGCCAGATTCAGTTCGTCGATGCACCGCTATCGCAAGTGGTACGGACTGTTAGCCCCTACGCGCGAGGTCGGATCATGATTGACGACCCGCGCGTTGCCGACTTGACCTACTCGGGCACCGTATTTCGCGATCGTGTGGACGAGTGGGCCATGGCCTTGCCGGCAATTTTCCCAGTCCGGACAGTCGCCCTGAGCGACGGCAGCGTGGCGCTCGTATTAGGGACCGAGGCCAGCACCGTGAAGTAAAGCGGCCTTTGAGCAATGCCAAAGGCTCCTTATTGCCGCTTTTTCCTGGCTGATCCGTCTTAGATGTGTCCGTTTGCGTGCCGGAACACGTGGCGCAGCGGAAATCAAAATGCATCGCGGGAAGAGGGACCGATGAGGACGCTGCGGAGGTTCAATTCGCGGTTTGGGATCGCAGCGCTCCTCGTCGCGACAGCCGTCACTCTAGTCGCGCCAACGCCCGCCCGAGCGGTCGATCTGGATCAACAGGTCGTGTTCACCATTGAGCCACAGAAGCTGGTTCTGGCATTGATCGATTTTTCCCGGCAAGCGAACCTGCAGGTGATGTCTGACGGCTTGGACGTCAAAGACCGCCGGGCGCCCGGCGTGCACGGGCGCTACGCCGTCGGTAAGGCGCTCGATTTGCTCCTGGCCGGCAGCGGGCTGAGCTACAAGGCCGCCGGACCGAACACGATTGCCGTGGTCGCAGGGGCATCCCGCACCGCCGCCGTCGACCCTCCAGTCGAAGGCCAGGTTCGGACGGCCCAGGGCGGACCAACCGAAAAGATCGAGGTAACCGGGTCGCACATCCTGCGCTCAGAAGCGGAAGCGGTGCAAAACATCCAGGTAATCTCGTCTCAGGACATCAAGAGCAGTGGACAGGAGACGGTGGTCGATTACCTGCGCACGATCTCTTCGACGTTCGGCAACAGCATCAACGAATCCTTTACCAACAGCTTTGCGCCAGGCTCCGCCATGGTCGGACTGCGCGGCCTGACCCAGAAGGACACGCTGGTTCTTGTGAACGGCCGACGCATCACGAACTACGGCCTGTTCCAGAACCTGTCGGACTCGTTCGTCGACCTGAACTCGATTCCGCTGACCGCCGTGGAACGAATCGAGATTCTGAGGAGCGGCGGGTCGGCCATCTATGGGTCGGATGCGATCGCCGGGGTGATCAACATCATTCTGAAGCAGAACACGACGGACAAGACAGTTGAAGGCGGAGGCCGGCTGACGACCGACGGCGGCGCGGCGACAAGGGATGTGGGTGTCGTCTTTGGTTACGGAAACCTGATGGCAGACGACTACAACGTCGTCTTTTCGGCCAGCGGCTACAAACGCGACCGGCTGCTCTTCTCGCAGCGCGACAACACGAAGAACCAGGACTACCGGAGTCTGCCCGACGGCATCCTCGACTGGAATCTGGCAAACCAGTATCTGAACGCTCCCGGGCGCAAGCCTTTTCCGAGCTGCGGCACCAACGGCCTGCCCGGACAGGTGCTCGCGGGCAGCCACGGACTCGGATGCTATTACAACGATGCCAGTCAACTGACGCTGCTGCCGGGCGCGGAACGAGCCAACCTGAGCGGCAACGGCAACCTGCGGCTGAATGCTGACTGGAACGCGTTTGCCGATGTGTTCTACTCAAACGAGAAGACCACGTCGACTTTCATCCCTTTCATCTTTCGCTCGGGAAACTGGGTATTCGATCCAGCGACCGGCGGCATCCATCCGATCCCCAACGTCTTGCCGGGGACCAATCCGGCCGCACTGAACGGCCAGCCCACCCCGATCGATTTCGCCTTCCAGAGCGTGGGCCCCCGCAATTACGAGGTCGTCTCCAATACCTATCGAGTCAGCGGCGGCCTGCGGGGCACGTGGCAGGCGTGGGATTGGGAGGGCGCGTACGGTCACTCGGAGAACTCGGTCACCCAGGACCAACACAACGGCATCAATGCACAGGTGCTGCAGGCGGTGATTCAGAACGGCTCATACAGCTTCCTGAACCCGCTCTCGACGCCCGGGGTCAGTCGCGCTCTTGCAATCACTTTCGGAAACTCGGCCGTCGCGAAGCTCGATACCTTGGATCTGAGGGGGAGCGGTGGGCTGTTCGATCTGCCGGCGGGCACGGCAATCGCCGCCGCGGGACTGGAGTTCCGTCGCGAATCGGTCGACGACGAGCCGAACGATGCACTGGCGCACGGGCTCGTGAGCCGCACGGGGGTCACACGGGTCGACGCGGGACGCAACATCTATGCCGGATATGTCGAATTGGACCTGCCGGTCCTGAAGTCGCTCGAGGTCGACCTGGCGGGGCGCGAGGAGCACTACGAGAACACGGGCAGCAAGTTCACGCCCCAGGCCACGCTGCGCTGGCAACCCGTTCGCGAATTCAGCCTGCGGATAGTGGGTGCGAAGGGCTTCCGGGCGCCGAGCCTGGCCGAGTCCAGCAACAGTGTTTCGGTGGCGAATCAGGCGATATTCGATCCGGTGCTCATGGTGCCCGAAAACGTCGGTTACATCACCGGCGGCAATCCGAAGGTGCAGCCCGAGACCTCCGACAATCTTGATATCGGGTTGGTGTTCTCGCCGCTGAACAACGTCAACCTGTCGGTCGACTACTTCAGCATCTGGCTGCACAGCGTGATCGCTCCGAATGCGACCGCTCAACAGATCGTCAACAACCCCTCGGGGTATCCTCCCGGCTCCCTGCTGCGCGGGGCGGACGGCTCGGTCATCTACGCGAAAGCGCTGTTCACGAATCAGTTCGATATCCGCACCGACGGCCTCGACATCAGCGGCGACGTTACGTTCCCGCTGCCGGACGCATCCAAGCTCAAATTCCTGCTCGAGGCGAGCTACGTTCCGACGTTCCTTATAAATCAGGGCCCCGGAGTGGGGTGGACGGAATTTGCGGGAACTAACGGCTGGAACTATGGCTCACCGATCGCCGGTGGCGGGCCGGTTCCGCGCTGGAAGGGTAGGGCCACCGCGCGCTGGGAAAACGCGGAATGGACCGGTCAGGTCGTCGGGCGCTACGTGGACCGCTATTTGAACTACGGATCCGTCCCTGCCTCCGGCCTTGGCCTGACTCAGCAGAGCGTTTCGGCGTTCAACGCGATCGATCTGTACGGCCAGTACCGCGGCCTGAAGAACTGGAAGTTTTCGATGTCGGTCGTGAATCTGTTCAACAACAAGCCGCCCTATGACAGCACCGCCCTGCTCTTCTTCTCGGGTAACGGCGTCGGTGGCGGCACGATTCCGCCCTATGACCCCGTCACCTATGACGACCTCGGGCGCATGGTCGACCTGCACGTCTCGTATTCCTTCTGAGGCATCGAGGGGGAGACATGTCCAGACGAATTCCAGCGCAACGACCGCTGGCAGTTGCCACCGCGGGCTTCACTCTTTCGGCGGCCGTCTTCGCCCAGGAGGCGCCGCCGCCCATGGAACGCATCGAGATCACCGGTTCATTGATCAAACGGATCGAAGCCGAAACCGCGTTGCCGGTTCAGGTGCTGACGCACGAGGACATCCAGCGTTCCGCAGCCAATACCGTCGAGGAATTGCTACAGACGGTCACCGGTGCGCCGTCGATGGGAAACCTGGCTGCGGCGAATACGGCGGGCGCGAACAACGCGGGCCTGTCCGGGGTTTCGCTGCGGGGCCTGGGAAGCAATCGAACGCTGCTGCTGATCAATGGTCGTCGCATCGCGCCCTACGGCAACACGGTCGACAGCGTGTCGGTCGATGTCAACAGCATTCCGCTGGCGGCGATTGACCGCGTCGAGGTTCTCAAGGACGGTGCGTCTTCGATCTACGGCAGCGAGGCGATCGGGGGTGTGATCAACTTCATCATGCGAAGGGACTTCCGCGGCATCGAGCTGAGCGCCGATCATGGCGAAACGACTGAGCACGGGGGAAACCCGACGCACGCGAGCATCGTGTATGGCTACGGCGACATGACCCGGCAGCGTTTCAACCTCTCGCTGATCGGCAGTTACGAGAAGCAGGACGCGCTATTCGGAGCGCAGCGGGCTTTTGCCGATCATGGATTCAACGCCGCCAACGGCAACGACACGACCTCGGGCAACACGTTCCCGGCCAACATCACGTGGGCTGCAATCAACGGCGCGTCGCGCAACCCCAATGTGCCGAACTGCGCACCGTCCATCCTGGATCCCCTGTTTACTCCGGATCGCTGCCGCTTCGATCCGTCGCCCCTTGTGTCGCTGGTCCCGGAGGCGGAGCGCCTGGGCTGGTTCGGAACGGCACGCTTCGCAGTGACCGCGGAGCTGGAAGTATTTGCCGAGCTGTCCTACGCGCATAACAAGCAGGTATTTCAGATTCAGCCCGTTCCGATCTCCGATCAGTTTGCAATCGCGGCGACGGATCCGCTGCTGCACGATCCGAGGAACCCGACGGCGTTTCCATACATCATGCCTTCGACCAACCCGCTGTTTGCCCTCACGGGCGGCTCGCCGCTTTCGACGATCGTCATCCATCCAGGCAGTCCCTATTATCCGACCGCCTATGTGCAAAGCCAGGTTGGCGCGGGCAATCCGCTGCCTGACATCCTGGTCCGGTACCGGTCGTTCGGCACTGGCCTGCGTAGCTGGGTCGACGTGTCGGAACCCAAGCGAGGTGTGGTGGGCGTCAAAGGCACGGTCGCCGACTGGGACTACGAAGCGTCGGTCCTGGATAGCGAAAGCCGAGTAGCCGAGCAGGCGCTAGGCGGCATCCCGGAATTCAGCAAGATCATGCCCCTGCTGAACAGCGGCAACGTGAATTTCTGGGGTCCGAATACGCCGCAGATTGCACAAGAGCTCCTGGCAACTGATTTCACGGACTACGCCTACAAGACCAAGACCTCGCTGCGGGGCGTTAACGCCAAAGTCAGCCGGGACGTGCTCGCGCTCCCGGGTGGAACGCTCGCGGCGGCCGTCGGTGCCGAGTTCCGCCAGGAGAGATTCAGCTTTGATCCGAATCCGCTGATGGCCAATGGCGACATCGGATCGCACTATGGTGGCAACAATCTTCCTGTCGATGCGCAGCGCAACGTGGAGGCTGCGTACGGAGAAGTCGACGCTCCCGTCCTGAAGTCGCTCGAGGCAGACTTCTCCGTGCGCTTTGACCACTACGGGGGCACCGGTAGTCGGACCAACCCAAAAGTGAGCCTGCGCTTTCAACCGGTGCCGCAAGTGCTGCTGCGCGCCGCGGCCGGCGAGGGCTTCCGCGCTCCGTCTTTGCTCGAAACCAAATTCCCGATGGTTGTCGCAGTAGGTGCCAATGGTGTCAGCGACCCGGTCCGCTGCCCGATCACCGGCAGCAGCACGGATTGCAGCACCCAGTTTACCGACCTGAGCGGCGGCGATTCTCATTTGCGGCCGGAGACTTCGAAGAACATTACGGCCGGTATCGTGCTCGAACCGAATCAGTACATGTCGCTTGAAGTCGACTGGTTCCGGACTTTACTCAAGAACACGATCAGCCAGGGCCTCGGGGATTTCTTCATCCTGAATCACTTGGCCACGTACGGCAACCTGGTGTCGAGGGGACCGAATAACCTTGTGGTAAACGGCCAGGTCATTCCGAACAGCGGCTCGATTACCTCGATCAATGAGACCTTTCTGAACGTCGGGGGCACCGTCGTTCAGGGCATCGACTTCAACGTGAAGGGGCGCGCTCCGCTGAATGCCTTGGGACTTGGCGAGCTCGGAACCCTGAAGGTCGATTGGTCCGGAACGCTGTTCTCCAAATTCGACGTCCAGAATCCCGATCGCAGCTGGACCGGCTATGTGGGCACGGTCAATCCGATTTCGGCCCTCGGGCCCAACGGCAATGGTGGCGTTATTCCGAACTTCCGGGACGTGACAACGCTGGTGTGGGACTACTCGTCGTGGGAAGGCGTGCTGATTCGCTACTTTCAGGGAAATTACGTGGATCTGCCCTCCACACTGACGGGTTCGCAGGCGATCGTCGGTGCCTACGAGACCTATGACATACAGGGAAGCTACCTCGGATTCAAGAACCTCAGGCTGTCTCTAGGCATTAAGAACATGTTCAATCGCGCGCCGCCCTATTCGAACTCCGGAGGCCAGAGTTCCTTCCAGGCAGGCTACGACCCGAGCTACGGCAATCCGTTGGGGAGACTGATCTACGGAAAGTTCACGTACTCGATCAAGTAAGCATGGGCTGCGCCGAATCACAGCCAATCGAGGCTGTGCGAACCGACCCACTATCTGATGCTCGGGACCATCCTGACCGTCATGCCCGGCCTTGTGGGGCTGCGAGCCGCACCAGGCGACGGCCCATCGACGCGACCGCGACCCTGAGCGCAGCCGGCGAGCGGACCCGGAAATCGAAAGGCAGTCGGGCCAGTTGCAGCGCGAACCAGTCCAGGTCGTCGGCCTGGCTGCGCAACAGCACGCCGTCGCCGGTCCATTCGAGAACGCCGAATCCGGAAACCATTTCCCGCTGCGCGGCGGCCAGATCCGTCGCGAGCACGACCTCGATCCGGTGGGCGCGGGGCAACGTGGCGATCGACTCTTTCAGGTAAGCGAGCGCATCGAAGCTCGCCGGTCGATCGAAGCGCGCTTGCAGCGCGGCCGCCGCGCCGACCCGATCGAGGCGGAACGAACGCAATCCCTTTCGAAGATGGCACATCCCCACCGCGTACCACCGGCCGGCGCGGCAGACGAGGCCATACGGGTCGAAATCGCGCTGCGTATTCTCGCCCTGCGGCGTCCGGTACTGCAGATGGATTCTCCTGCGCTCCTGGGCCGCGGTCGTCATAAGTCCGAGCACATGCTCGTCGATGGGCGCGATGGGCCGGGTGAGTTCCAGGGCGACGGACTGGTCGACGGCGTTCAGCCTCGCCCTGAGCCGCTCAGGCATGACCCGCCCCAGCTTGGCCTTGGTGCTGGCGACCGCGGGCATCGCCCGGCCGAGGCCGAGGCTGCGCGCGGCGAACTTGGTAGCCGCCGAACCGCCCCTGCGACGCCATGATGGGAATTCCGAGCTCCTCGAGCGTGGCGATGTAGCGGCGCAGTGTCCGCCGGTCGACCTCCAGCGCCTGCGCGAGTTCCGCCCCGCTGGCAGAGCCGCGCGCCTGCAGCAGCTCAAGCAGTGCGAGAACGCGGACTGTCGGCCGGGACATTCTTGAAGTCTCCGCCTCTAATAGGACAGGAACTGTCCTATATCGAGATTACTCTGCGCGCGTAGTCCCCGCCACATCGAAACAGGAGAAGGAAGATGGATCAGCCCTACAACCGGATCTCGGAGAACGTGCTGTTCACCTTGCTGCTGGCCGCGCTTGTCGGTTGGCTGACAGCGCCAATGGCCTCGGATCTGCTGTCGGCTTCGGCGGCCGGGGCACGCCATGCAGCGCTCGCGGGAGTCCACCGTTCATGACCGAGTTGACGCCTCCATCGCACGATGAGAAGAGGGCCATGTTGGGCGCGCCGCCAGTGGTCTGCGCGCGAAACTGCCCGTTCCGAGTCTTGTGTGATGCCGCGAGCGGGCCTCGGGCGACGACGCCGGTGGCCGTGGATCTGCCCTCGCCCACGCTGCCGGAGTTCCTCAAGCGGCGCCAGGTCGCTCATAGACAGGCAACGACCGCGACCGCGCCGATCTGACGCGCGAGTCAGGTGCTGAGCTGATCCCCGATTGGGAGCCGGCGGATCCGCTTGCCGGTCGCGGCAAAGATCGCGTTGCACAGCGCAGGAGCGATCGGCGGCACGCCGGGCTCGCCGACCCCGCCGAGCGGCATACCGAAATCGGCTGGAATCAGGTGCACCCGGATGTCGCGCGGCGCAACGTTCATGCGCGCGACCTGATAGTCGTTGAAGTTGGTCTGCTCGACGCGGCCGCCCTTGAAGGTGATCTCGGAAAGCAGGGTGTTGCCCACTCCCATCACGCAGGCGCCTTCGAGTTGCACGCGGATACGTTCCGGGTTGACCTGAGGTCCGCAGTCGAAGGCGATGTCGACCCGCGGAATCGAGAGCTCGCCCTTGTCGCTCACAGTAACCTCGACGACCACAGCCACGTACGCAGCGAAGCTGTAGTGCGCCGCAATGCCAAGCCCGCTTCCGGCCGGCATCGGTTTGCCCCATTCTGCCTTTTGAGCCGCGGTCTCGATCACGCGCCGCAGCCTTCCCGTGTCGACGGGGTACAGAACGGGGGATTCGCCGTAGTTCCAGGAATCGCGCACCTTGTGAGGATCGATGCGGCGCGCGGACCCGATCAATTCCAGCAGGTAGTCCTTCGGGTCGCGTTCCGCCGCCGCGGCGAGCTCGGCGACAAACGACTGGATCGCGAAAGCGTGCGGGATGTTCGACACGGAGCGATACCAGCCGATCCGCGTGTGCGCAGCGACTTCGGGATTTTCGAGGCGCAGGTTGGGTATCGCAAACGGCACGTCCACCAGTCCCATGCCCAGCTCCATGGCCGACTCGTGCTTGGGATCGGGTCCGAAGATCGATGATATGGATGGCGCGGCGCTGCGGTGCAGCCACGCGACCGGCTTGCCCGAGGCGTCGAGACCCGCCTCGAGATGCTCGACCGAGACCGTGTGGTAGTAGGAATGCTGGATATCGTCTTCGCGCGTCCACGTGACTTTGACCGGCTTGCCGTCCATCGCCTTCGAGAGCAACGCCGCCTCGACGGCGTAGTCCGGCTTCGATTTGCGCCCGAATCCGCCGCCGAGCAGCGTGACGTTGACCGTCACGCGATCCGCGGAGAGGCCCAGGCGCTTCGCGACCCGATCGCGCGTGACCTGCGGTGCTTGTACGCAGGCCCAAACTTCGCAGCGGCCATCGACAATGCGCGCCGTCGCCGCGGGGGGTTCCATCGGCGCCTGCGTCATATGAGGAACGTAGTACTCGGCTTGGACGAGCCGCGCGGCGCTTTTCATCGCCGCGGCGGCGTCGCCCTCGTTGCGAACGACGCGTCCAGGATTTCGCACGCTCGTCTCGAGCGATGCCTTGTAAGCAGTCGAGTCGTAGGAGCCGTTGGGGCCGTCGTCCCACTGGATTGTGAGGGCGTTGCGGCCCTGGATCGCCGCCCAGGTGTTCGTCGCAAGGACTGCGACACCGCCCAGCGGCTGGAACTCGGAAGGTACTGGCGTACCCGGGATCTCGACGACGCGCACTACGCCCGCTATCTTCAGCGCCTCGGTCGCATCGTGCGAAACGACCCGGCCGCCGTAGACTGCCGGGCGCGCGATGACCGCATACAGCATTCCCTCAAGGCGCGTGTCGATGCCGTACTTGCCGCGTCCGGCGACGATGTCCGGACCATCGACTATTCTTACTTCGCCCTTGCCGATGTATCGGAATTGCGCCGGTGATTTCAGGCGAAGGCTGTCGCGCGCGGGAACCGGCAGGCGCGACGCGGCCACCGCCAGAGCGCCGTAGCCCAGTTTGCGGTTCGTCGGGTGATGGACGACCTCGTGATTGCTCGCCGAGACCTGTGCCAGCGGTACGCCCCACTGCGCCGCCGCGGCCTGCTCGAGCATCGTCCGCGCCGCCGCTCCGCAGCGACGCATCGGCTCGAAAAAGTGACGCACGCTGCGCGAGCCATCGGTGTCCTGGTTGCCGAAGCGTGCTTCATCGCCCTGCGCCTGCCGCACGAGCACGCGGCTGAAGTCGGCCTCGAGCTCATCGGCGACCACCATCGGCAGGCTGGTACGCACGCCCTGCCCCATCTCCTGGCGATGGCAGGTTATCGTCACAGTGCCATCGGGAGCGATCGCGACAAACACCAGCGGGTCATCCACCCAACCGTGCGGCATCCCGTCCGCGCCGTACTTCGGCTCATCGCCGGCAAGAGCGAACCGCGGAAAGCCGACCGCGAGGATCAGGCCGACGGCGGGCGTCACGCCCAGGAATGAGCGCCGGCTCAAATTCACGATGTCCAGACGGGCGGGCACCTCGCTCATCGCGAGCCTCCCTCGGCGGATGCCGCCTTCTTGATCGCCGCGCGGATCCGGGGATACGTGCCACAGCGGCAGATGTTGCCGCTCATCGCCGCTTCGATGTCGGCGTCGGACGGCCGCGGGTTCTGCCTGAGCAGCGCGGTCGCCGCCATGATCTGTCCGGACTGGCAATAGCCGCACTGGGGCACACCGAGGTCCAGCCACGCCGCCTGGACGCGCTGGCCAACGCTGTCGGCACCGATCGCTTCGATCGTGGTGATCTTCTTGCCGACCGTCGAAGCGATCGGTGTAATGCACGCGCGCGTCGGGGCGCCGTCGAGGTGAACCGTGCACGCACCGCACAGCGCCATGCCGCACCCAAACTTCGTGCCGGTCATGCCGAGCACATCGCGCAAGGTCCAGAGGAGCCGGGTGTCATCCGGCACATCGACGGTCACCGTCTTGCCATTCACGCTCAGTGTGGTGCTCATGGGGCCTCAGCCTTCCCGGACAGGTCACGAGTTGCGGGAACGGTATGCGACCAGCGCGGTCGCGTCTTTCGAATTGTTGCTTCTGCCGTTGCGCCAGTCGCCATCCGCAAGATGCCGCAAACGTGCGCAGATCCGGCAAGACCGCAGCGGCGCAGTGCTCCTCTATGCGGCCTGCCTGTGGACGGCCCATGCACTGACCATCGAACGCCCGACCGGCGTCCGCCTCGGGCGGAAAGCGGTCACCTTCGCTCCGGCAACTTTTGGCGCAGGATAGCGTCCAGGGTGTTGACAGCGTCAACCAGGCGATCCGTGATCGCCACGAACGCCGTTCCGCGCAGCGCCGGGTCGTCCCTCAATGTGGCGTGGATCGGGCGCAGCGCGGGGATCGGTTCCGGCTGCTGCAGGCTTCGCACCGCCGAGGCCAGCTGGCTGATCACCGTGCCGAGCGCTGCGCTGAAAGGATCCAGGCGTGCAGGGATGCCGCTCGGCGCGCTCGCCCCGTTCATCGGCCGCTCCGGCGACAGCGCGAGCGCGTGCAAGGCGAGCTCCGCGTGAGCCAGGCGTGCCACGGCCGCCATGAGCATTCGAGCGACCTGCGGCGTCAACGGAGCGTGCGCAGGCTCGTCTAACAGTCGAACCGTGGCCGCCTCCGCGTCGCTGCGGGCGCGGCGGGCTGCGCCCTGCAGAGCGCGCAGCTGCGCCGCGTCCTGGCTGCCGGGTTGACCAAGTTCGCGCAGCAGCCCTGCCGCATACGCATCGTGGGCCTCGAGGAGCCGGGCGAACTTCTCCTGGGCGGTGGCCCCCTCCCAGGTCGGCCAGGCGAAATAGGCGACCAGCGCCAGCGCCGACCCGATGACGGTATCCAGCAGTCGAGCTTCCGCGGTCCGGAGCGCAGCCGTGCCAAGAAGGTCGAGCAGCGCCAGCACGAACGCAGTGAGGAACACGCTGAAGAGCAGGAAACTCACGTCGAACAGGGCATAGGCCAGCGCGACGGAAGCGGCGGCCGCAGCGACCAGCCGACCCTGACTCAGTCGGGTGAGTTCCAACGCCACAACGCCAAGGCCGGCCCCGAGCATCGTGCCTGCGGCACGTTGAACGCCGCGGTAGAGCGTGGAGCTGTAGTCCGGCTTGAGCACGAGGAAGATCGTCAGCGTCACCCACCGGCCCTGATACAAGCCGGTGGCCTGAACGATCACTTCGGCCAGCACCGCGATCACGGCCAGGCGCACCGCGTGACGCCCCGCTTCGCTCCGGGTACTGACGTTGGCTCGCAACTGGGCGATGGCCGCGGCGACACTACCCTGACTGCCCCCGGCGGATCGAGCGGTGGCCGAGCCCTGAGCAGCGGGCCCCGCAGCCACGGACTCGAGATTGGCCACGATGCCGGCGGCCCCGCGCAACTGCCCGAGCAGGGCCTCGCCGGCCCAGCGCCACGACACGTCAGCAGGCACCGCCAGACGGTTGATATTTTCGTTGACTTCACGGACCTGGGCCGCCCGTTCCGCGCGCGCGACACTCAGAGCGCCGGCGATCCGGTTGAGCGCATCTGCTGCGCCAGCCATCAGCCTGCGGATCTGGTCATCGCAGGCGCCGTCGTCGGCCTCCTTCGCCAAGGCTTCCGAGGCCATGGCCGCGTGCGCCGCCAGCGCGGCCAGCGAGCTGCGGATCCGTTCCGCCTGCTCGAGAAGGTTAAGGAGCGTCAGCCGCAACGCGAATGGCAGCAACGGGTTGGGGTCGTCCAGCTTAGTGTCGGCTGGAAAGGCGGTCGGCGGAGGCGGATCGGATCCGCCTGTTGCCAGATCGGAGGCATAGGTCGCCAGGGCCCGGTACGAGGCGGCCAGCGCCGTTTGCTCGTGTGCTCCAGGCCGAAGGGCCCAGGAGGCGGCAACAAGCGCCGCCTGCAGTAATCCACCGGCCAGCACCAGGCCGGCGCGCAAAGCGGCCCCTGCGGGATCGAACGGCAGCCCCACCGCGATCAGAAGGGCGATCGACCACTGCAGGACCGCCACGCCGAAGCGTGGCCCGAGCGCCACACCGAGGCCAGTGAAGTATCCCCAGATCCCCACGACCGGCACCAGAAGCCAGGGCGCAAGCGCCGCGGTGGTCGCGCCGACGAAGGTCGACACCGCCATGCCGACACTGGCCGCCACCACGACGGCCACGCGACTGCGCGTCTCGCCCTGAAACGACGCGACGCCGGCGGGAAGCGCCCCCAGCGCGGCGTAGGCGCCGTAGTCGACGTGCCCGCTGGCCCATCCGAGCCCGAGCGGCACCACGACGCCGAGCGCCACTCGAGCCGCGCGCCCCGGTGCGACGTTTCGCCAATGGAAAGGGCCGAGCTGTGCCAGCCTCCGCCACGCGACGAGTGTGCTCATACCGTAGCTTAGAAGCGGCGCAGGCTCCCGGAACACTTCTCCCGGGTCATCGCATCAAAAAGACGCAAGTTATTGAAAGCGCCGCATCAGGGCCTCGTTCACACTCGTCGAAAGCTCGCCGAGGTATTGCCGGGCGCGAAGGTCGCGCGCTACATCCAGGTCGAAACCAAGTGCGGTCAGTCGCCGGCGCAAAGACCGCCGTCCGGAATCGTCTGGGCGATCGCTCGGGCGAGCCGCGACATCGCATCGGCATAGGCACCCGCAATCGCGTCATCACCCGCTTGCGTCGGAACTTGTGCCGCCAGAGCTCCCGACCTCATGCAGCTCCGCGAACGGTCATGGAGGACCCAGGATGCCTGCAATGAAGTGCTGGGGCCCGGACCGCTTATCAGGTCCGTGATCTCAACGTCAAGAATCACTGGTTTCGTTCGATCGCTCGGAGCATTCGCCTCCGCAATTTGGAACGCTGGCAGGCTCCGGCGCAAGTCTTGGCCGAGCGCTCGTGTCAGATCCGCAGACAGCGGCTCGGCCCACCTGTGATTCTCCAGCACCACCACCTCGTGCCGGTCCGTTCGAACCACGAGCTGCGGGCGGTCGATCAAGGCCGGGATCACGATCGGCGACAGCTTGATGCGTTGCGACTCGGCACCCTCGCCCGATCCGTGGTCAGCCGTCGACACGGTGTAAAAGTGCTCCTGGGGACGCGAGGCGCAGCTTGCAAGCGCGGCCCCGACCGCCAGCGCAACGATGACCTGCGGGAAGTGCTTGCGGCTGCTCATCGGGGGTCCTCGGGCTTGCCGTGAATCAGGGACTCGGGATGTCTTTCGAGATAGTCCGCGAGCACGGCGAGCGCGCGCCCCGACTGGGCCACCTGCTTCAACGCATTCTGGACGTCCTTTTGCAGCGGCGCGTCCTCGGCCAGGACCGCGTTCGCTGCCCGGAGCGCCTGCTCGGCCTCGCCGAGCGTCCGCGTCGCCTGCGGCGCGACCTGGGAATCCAGCTGCCCGATCAGCTTCTGGCTGCTCCTCAACGTCGCATCCAGCGACACCAAGGCTTGAGATAGTTCCCCGGACAGCTGCTCGATCGGGACGCGGTCGAGCTTCCTCGCAATGCGGCCGACCGCGTCCTGGATTTCGGTCAGACCGCCGGGCAGCGTCGCCAGCACGGGCGGCGTGCCCGACCAGTCGATCGCTGCTTTGCTCGCGTCGGGGAAGAAATCCAGCGCGATGTACAGCTGGCCGGTGAGCAGATTGCCGGTTCTGAGCTGTCCGCGCAGGCCGTGCGCAACCAATCGGTCGATGATCGCCCTGCTTTTTGCCTGGCTGTAGGCACCGGGTGAGCTTCCGTTGAGGGAACGCGAGCGCAGCCGGTCGGGATACACGTCGATCATCACCGGAAAGCGGATCGGGCTGTCGGCTTTCTCGTATTCAACCCCCAGGGATTTGACCTCGCCGACCACGATCCCGCGAAAATCCACGGGCGCTCCCACACTCAGGCCACGCAGCGATTCGGGAAAATACAGGGCGTACTGCTCCCGATGCAGATCGGGAGGCTGCAGGGCCTGTGCCCGATCGTCATATAGGGTGAAGGAAGCTCCTGACGGCGCCGGCCCCTGTGGTGGCGGCAGGTCCGCCAGCTCCTGGAACGCAATCCCTCCTTCGATGATCGCCACCAGCGATTCCGTGGAGACTTTCAGCCCGTTCGCATCGAGCGACACGTCCACACCGCTCGCGTGCCAGAAGTGCGTGTTCGAGCTGACGAATCGATCATAGGGAGCGTTGACGAACACGCCGACCTCGACGCCGCGTCCATCCGAGTCGAGCGAAAACTTTGTCACATGGCCGACGTTGACGCGGCGATAGAAGACGGGTGTGCCGTAAGCGAGCGAGCCCAATTGCTCGCCGTGCAAGGTGAATTCGCGACCCTGCATGTCGCTGGTCACCTCGGGCGGATTTTCCAGGCCGATGAAATTTACCGACAACTCCTTGCGGGTGCCGGGCTCGATCGCGATGTAGGCACCGGAGAGCAGCGTACTGAGCCCCGACACGGTTCCGCCCGAGATTCGCGGTCGTACGACGAAAAATTTCGAATCGCGCGACAGCAGATCCCAGGCGCTCTTGGTCACCTGCGCGGAAACGACGACGGCCTTGCGGTCTTCCGAAATGTCGATGGCCTTCACATCTCCGATATCGACCGACTTGTAGCGGATCTTGGTCTTACCGACCTCGATGCCATCGGCGCTCGAGAACCGCATTGTGATGATCGGCCCTTGTTCGAGCCAGGTATGAGCGATCAGCCACAGACCCACAGCGGCCGCGACGACCGGGATCAACCAGATCAGCGATGGCAAACGCCGCCGCCCGACGGCGACGGTGGGCAGCGCCGGTGCGGGCGCGGGATCAGACATCGCCGTGCGCCGGATCCCAGATCAGGCGTGCGTCGAAACTCGCCGCGGCAAGCAGCGTCAACACCACGACCGCCGCGAACGCCAACGCCCCCGGACCCGGCAGAACCGATGCAAGCCTGCCCATCCGCACCAGCGCCACCAGCACGGTGACCGCGAAGATATCGAGCATCGACCAGCGCCCGATGAACTCGACCACCCGATAGAGGCGCGCCCGCGCCAGCATATGGGCGCGCGAACGGCACGCGCTCATCCAGACCAGCAGAACGAGGGCCAGGATCTTAAGCAGCGGCACCATGATGCTGGCGAAGAACACCAGCACCCCCAGCGGCCAGGAGCCCGAGCGAAGCAGGTACACGACACCGCTCAGGATCGTGTCGTCCTGGTTAACCAGCAGGCTGCTGGAATGCATGACCGGAAGGACATTGGCCGGGATGTACAGGATCGCGGCCGCAAGCAGGTAGGCCGAAGTTCTCTCCAGGCTCCGGGGAGCCCGCACGTGGACGACTGCCGCGCAACGCGGGCAAGACATCGAGGAACGACTTCCGATCCGACAGACCAGCAGGCATCCGCGGCAGACCGCAAGTCCGGCTTGGCGACCCAGTACGGCTTGGAGTATTTCAGGCACCGTGCGATCCAGCGAAAAGCTTCTGCGGCCGAACATAAAGGCCCAGGAACGCCAGCACCGGGAGCAGCGCCGCACAGGCCCACAGTGCGGGGCCGACGACCAGATCGGCGAGGTGGGCCAGCTTCACGATCGAAACCAGGCTCCCCAGCATGAAGACATCGACCATGCTCCAGCGCCTCAGCGTTCGAGACCAACGGATCATGCGGCCGAGCGCGCCGGATTGCGCCACGGACTCGAGGCGAGCCAGTGCATAGAGCGCCAAGGCGATCTCGGCTCCAGGCGCGGCGACCGCGGTCAGGAACACCAGGGCCGCCAGTGCCGGCATGCCGTGAGTGGCCAGAGCGACGACCGCTCCGCTCAAGGTGGTCTGCCGCTGCGTGCCGGCAAGCGACAACTCAACCAGCGGGAAGACATTCATCAGGATCCACAGCTGGGCGGCGGCGGCTGCGATGGCGAGCGCTGCCTCGCGGGAAGCGTAGGTGCCCCGGTCCAGCTCGACACCGCATCGAGGACACCTGGACACCTCGTTAGCACGGAGGCTGGCAGGCAAAGCCAGCAGGTCGCACTGCGGACAAACGAGCCTCGCGGTTGAGGGCGCACGGTCCATGGAGCTTTCTACGCGGCCTCGCCTTCGACGACGCCCTTGGCCAAACTGCGTGCGCCACGCTCCCGCACCAGGCGATACGCGACGCCCAGTGTGTGCCAGGCGCGCGTCATTGCCTTCCATCGCGCCGTGACACCCCGATCGTGATCCATCAAGCATCCCTTTGATGACAAACGCAAGGCGCGCAGCCGCGCGCGCCTTGCGTGATCGGGTCTAATTCGCAACCGGGCAGCTCTTCGCGCCGACCGTGACCTTGGTCAATGCGGGGTCGTCGGCCGGCGGGAACGGCTTGCTTCCATTGCCCGCAGGGTTGACGCAGTCGTAGGACAGCATGTACGCCATCAAGGATGCGTAGTCGTCCGGGGTCAGCGAGCCGGGGGCGGTCAGCGGCATCTGCGTCGCCACGACGGAACGAATCTGCGAGACGTTCAGGTGCGACTTCGCAAAGCTGGGACCGGTCAATGCCGGGGCCGAAACGCCCTGCAGCTTGTCTCCATGGCACAAGGCGCACTGCCCGGAATAGACGGTCTTTCCTCGTGCCACCTGCTCCTTCGTGTATGGCGCTGAACCCGTGCCAGCGATTTGAGCGCTCGCGGCCGATGGCGCAATGGCGGCAAGCGGCGTCTGTCCCCCCGTACCGTTGACAACCGCCTGGGTCGCGCCCAGCTTGTACACGAGCACGTGGCTGCCATGCGTTGCGGGCAGATTCGCAGTTTGCTGATTTCCCGCCTGACCAACCAGGATGGCCACGTATTGATCGCCGTCCAGCATATACGTGGCGAATGGCGCACAGATCGACGAGCCGGTATTGGTCTTCCAGAGTTCCTTGCCGGTCGCGGTGTCGAGCGCGTACAAAGTGCCGCCCAGGTCGCTGGTGAAGACGATTCCGGTCGCCGTGATCAGAGCGCCGCCTTGCGCGGGGTAGGGCAGCGACACTCGCCAGCGCACCTGCCCGGTGGACACGTCGATGGCCGACACGACGCCGGTTCCGTTATTGCGCTTGGGCAGGGGGCCGCCCGTGTACGTTTGGCTGGGGATGTATTCCGGGTGCTCGGTCGTCAGTTTCCACAGGCCGCATTCGTCGGTACTGGGGATCACGAAGAGGTTGGATTTCGAGTCATACGCGCCGCCGAGCCACTCGACTCCGCCGCCGTGGTTCGGACACCCCGGCGTTCCTTGCAGGGTAGGAGCATTGTCGAGTCCCTTCTCCTCGCTGACCGCGAGGCGATGAATCAACTGACCGCTCGCCTGGTCGAAGATGAAGAATTCGCCGGTTTTATCTCCTATGGCAACCAGATCGCGGGATGTGCCGCCGACCTCGCCTGAAAAGAGCACAGGGACCATCGCAGGGTCGCCGTCGTGGGTGTCATTTTTGAGGAGTTGGTAGTGCCACTTCACTCTGGGGGTCTTGCCGCTGATGTCCAGAGCCACGATCGAGTTGCTGTAGAGGTCCTCGCCCTCGCGGCCCTTAAGGATCATGTCAGGCCCGGGATTGCCGGGGGCCACGAACAGCGTGTTCGTCTGCGGATTGATCGCCATTCCCGACCAGACGTCCGCGCCGCCGTGCATCCACGACTTGCCAGGCCACGTGTCGCGCTTGATCGTGTCCCAGTCCCACTGCTTTTTTCCATCGACAACGCTGAAGGCGCTCACGCGTCCCTGGTTGCCATTGTCGCCACCGCCGGTGCCTAGGATGACGCTGCCTTTGTAGACGTACGCAGCCATCGAGAAAAAACTGTTGGCGTTGTCGCGGCAGCCGGGCACATCCCACGCTGGCTTACCCGTTTCGGCGTCCAGCGCGATGACGCGGCAATCCTGCGTTCCGAGGAAAACCTTGCCATCCTCGATGCCGACGCCCCGACTGACCGCAAACAGGACAACGGGTGGGTTGTACGGGAACTGCCATTTGAGCTTGCCCGTGCGGGCGTCCAACGCCAGCACATTGTCGTGCGGCGTCGAAATGTACATCGTCTCGCCGGTGACGATGGGCGAGGCTTCCTGCTGACCATCGTCGGAGATCTGTGTCTTCCAGGCCAGACCGAGCGTAGCCACATTCTCAGGGGTGATCTGGCTCAGCGTGCTGTAACGATTGCCCAGATAGGACTTCGCAGGAAGCAGCCAATCGTCGGATCTAGCGGCGTCCAGCAACGTTTGCGCACCCGGTGCGCCCGTTGCCACCGGGTTGGCCATCGAACCGGAGAATGCGGTGCCGATCGTGCAGAACACGGTCGCAAGCAGCAGGGCCCTGGTGCGGACGCGCTTGCCCAGGCCGAAACGGATACGAATCATCGTTGCCTCTTTCAGATGATGGAGTGTTTGCGTATCCGGAATGTCCCATGGCTTTGATTCGGCGTTCTTAGTTTGCTTGCGCCGACTGCGCTGTCTTGCTGTCGTTTTCGGGTTCGACCTCGCAACCCGGAGCTAAAGGCCACGCGATGGTGCACGTGCGGCGGAGACACGTTTTGCGCTCTCTTGCGTTTGTCGCTGCATCTTGCGAACTTCGCCGAAGGTACGACGACGAACCCGCCAGCCGGGGCGGGGCGGGAATTCCTCCGCAACATCGGGGCTTTCCCGCAAGAAGATCAAACCGGGCTGACCGGTGCTTCCTAGACTCCCGTCGTATCGAAGCCATGTGCCACGAGACCGAAATGACCGAACTGGCAAGAAAGATCGCCGTGTCTGCGTTACTTCAGCCAGCCCTGGCGTTCGCGGCAAGCGAGCCGAGCATTGGCTTTCAGCCGCCGCAAACGGTCGTTGCCCGGCATATATACGACCTGCACTCGCTCATGCTGGGCGTCTGCCTGGTGATCGCGGCGGTCGTGTTCGGAGTGATGTTCTACTCCATCGTGCGGTTCCGCAAGGCGGCCGGACGCGAAGCCAAGCAGTTCCATGGCAACACGACGTTGGAGCTGCTGTGGACGGTGATTCCGTGCCTGATCGTCGCGGGCATGGCCTATCCGGCGACGAAGACGGTGATCGAGATGAAAGACACCACGAACCCCGACCTGACGATCAAGATCACGGGGTACCAGTGGAAATGGCGCTACACCTATGTCGACGACGGCATCGACTTCTACAGCAGCCTGTCCACTCCGCGTGACCAGATCGAAAACGAGGCGCCCAAGGGCGAACACTACCTGCTGGAAGTGGATCACCCGCTGGTGGTGCCGGTCGGCAAGAAGATCCGGATCCTGACGACCGCCGACGACGTAATCCACTCCTGGTTCGTGCCCGCGCTGGCGGTCAAGCAGGACGCCATACCGGGATTCGTGCGCGATTCGTGGTTCAAGGTCGATGCCCCGGGCATCTATCGCGGCGCCTGCACCGAGCTCTGCGGCAAGGAACACGGCTTCATGCCGGTCGTCGTCGAGGCGATGCCCGAGAAGGATTACCAGGACTGGGTCGCCGATCAGCGCGCGAAGAGCGCCCCACCAGCAGCGGCGCCCCAGTGAAGCGGCCACGCGTCCACGACCACAAATCCTCGCCAGGCCAACAAGCCAGGAGCACAGCATGCAAGTAGCACTCGACAACGTCCCGGCCGTCGTGCAGTTGCCTCACCAAGGGGGCATCCTGCGGTGGATCCGGACGACCAATCACAAGGACATCGGTACCTTGTACCTGTTCTTCAGCATGAGCATGCTGCTGGTCGGCGGGCTGATGGCGCTGACCATTCGGGCGGAGCTGTTCCAGCCCGGACTGCAGATCGTTCGCCCCGAGTTTTTCAACCAGCTCACCACGATGCATGGGCTGGTCATGGTGTTCGCCTCGATCATGCCGGCCTTTGTCGGGTTCGCGAACTGGCAGTTGCCGTTGATGCTCGGCGCGCCCGACATGGCGTTTCCGCGCCTGAACAACCTGAGCTTCTGGCTGTTGCCGTTCGCGGCCGTGCTGCTGGTCGCATCCTTCTTCGTTCCAGGCGGAGCCACGGCCGCCGGCTGGACCTTGTATGCCCCGCTCTCGGTCCAGATGGGTCCTGGCATGGACATGGCGATCTTCGCCATCCACATACTCGGCATCTCTTCGATCATCGGTGCCCTGAACATCATCGTCACGATCCTGAACATGCGAGCCCCGGGGATGACCCTGTTCAAGATGCCGATGTTCGCGTGGACCTGGCTGGTCACTGCCTTCCTGCTGCTCACCGTGATGCCGGTGCTGGCGGGTACGGTGACGATGCTGCTGTTCGACCGTCATTTCGGCTCGCACTTTTTCGACGCGGCCGGCGGCGGCGACCCGGTGCTGTTCCAGCACCTGTTCTGGTTCTTCGGCCATCCGGAGGTCTACATCCTGATCCTGCCGGCGTTCGGGATCGTCTCGGCGATCATTCCGACGTTCTCCCGCAAGCCCCTGTTCGGCTTGCGCTCCATGGTGCCCGCGACATGCATGATCGGCATCCTGGGCGGCAGCGTCTGGGCGCATCACATGTTCACGGTCGGAATGCCGGTCGGAGCGCAGTTGTTCTTCATGTACACGACCCTGCTGATCGCGGTGCCGACGGGCGTCAAGGTGTTCAACTGGCTGGCCACGATGTGGCAAGGCTCCCTGACGTTCGAGACGCCGATGCTGTTCGCCATCGGGTTCCTGTTCGTGTTCACCATCGGGGGGCTGACGGGCGTGATGCTCGCGATGGTGCCGGTCGACGTCCAGCTGCACCAGACGTATTACATCGTCGCGCACTTCCATTACACGATGGTCGCCGGCACCTTGTTCGCGCTGTTCGGGGGAACCTACTACTGGCTCCCGAAATGGACCGGCCACATGTACGACGAGAAGCTGGGCCAGTGGCACTTCTGGCTGACCCTGATCTTTTTCAACCTGACGTTCGTGCCGATGTTCTTCCTCGGCCTGGCCGGAATGCCCAGGCGCATCCCCGACTACGCGCTGCAGTTCACGAACTTGAATTCGCTCGCCACCATCGGGGCCTTCGGCTTCGGGTTGACCCAGCTGCTGTTCGCCTACAACGTGATCAAGTGCATTCGCAGCGGCGAGCGCGCCACCGCGCAGGTGTGGGAAGGGGCCAAGGGCCTGGAGTGGACCGTGCCTTCGCCGGCCCCGCACCACACGTTCTCGACGCCACCGGTCGTCGAATGATGGTCAAAACGATGAGCATCGTCGCTAGTAATCGACGGTTCCTTGCCAAGCTCAGCCTGGTGGCGCTGGGCATGTTCGGATTCGGATACCTGCTCGCCCCGCTTTACGACCGGCTGTGCGGCGCGGAGCGGGCCACGCAAACCGCAGCGAAGGATGCGGCGCACCCGGTCACCCGGGTCGATCCGACGCGAACCGTCGCGGTTCAATACGACGCGAACGTGCATGGTTCCCTGCACTGGTCGTTTCGACCGCTGCAGAAAACCTCGCAGGTCCATCCCGGTGAGCTGGTCCATATCCGCTACGAGATGACCAACGAGTCGAACGAACCGGTGATCGGACAGGCGGTCCCGAGCTATGCGCCGCCCTCCGCCGCGGCCTACTTTCACAAGATCGAATGCTTTTGCTTTAAGAGCCAGTTATTGCGGCCGCACGAGACGAGGAGCGTGCCGGTCGTGTTTCTGATCGATCCCGCGATTCCCGGGGATCTACCCACGATAACGCTCTCGTACACGTTTTTCGAGGTTCGACCGAGGAAGAGTGCGTGATGAACAACGTTCAAAAGTACTATCTACCCGAGCCGACGCCCTGGCCGATATTCGGTTGCGGCGCGCTGATGATGATGGCCGTCGGCGCTGCCGCCTGGGTCAACCGTGCCGCCGCTGGCCCCTGGCTGCTTTCGGTTGGCGTCGTATTGCTGCTGATCATGTTGATCGGCTGGTTCGGCACCGTGATCCGGGAGAACAACGCCGGGCTGCTCAACCGCCAGGTGGACGCTTCGTTCCGTTGGGCGATGGCCTGGTTCGTCTTTTCCGAGGTGATGGTCTTCGTCGCCTTCTTCGGTGCACTGTTCTACCTGCGCGTGCTGGCGGTCCCCGACCTGGCATCGGGCGAGAGCGGGCAACTATGGCCGGGCTTCAAGGCGACCTGGCCGACGGCGGGACCGCTTCCCGAGGGCAGCTTCTCTCCGATGGTCGCGTGGGGGGTCCCGACCCTCAATACGGTCATCTTGTTGACCTCCGGGGCGATCGTGACCTGGGCGAACTTCGCCATCGCGCGGGGTGAGCGTGGTCGCTTCAAGCTGGCGTTACTGCTGACCATCGTATTGGGTGTGCTGTTCCTGTGCTTGCAGGCTTCGGAGTATCACCATGCGTTCACCCGGCAGAACCTGAGCCTTTCGTCCGGAGCCTACGGCGCGACGTTCTTTGCGCTCACCGGCCTGCACGGCATTCACGTGATGATCGGAACGACGATCCTGATCTTCATCCTGGCCCGGGCCTTGCGCGGGCAATTCACGCCGGAGCATCACTTCGCGTTTACCGCCGCGTCCTGGTACTGGCATTTCGTGGGCGTTCTCTGGCTGGTTTTGTTCGTACTGGTGTACTGCCTTTGACCCTGGGGGTCCCATCGAGGGCACTGACGATGAATCAACAATCCACGCTGAAACCGGGCTACCTCCTCGCTTTGAGTGTTGCCGCGGCCGCCGTTTTCTGCGCCCCGGCATGGGCGGACGGCGATCCGGCCAAAGGCAAGTCCAAGTCCGCGATGTGCGAAGGCTGTCACGGGATCCCGGGTTACCGCACCGCCTATCCGGAGGTCTACTCGGTACCGAAGCTTGGCGGCCAGCAGCTGGACTACATGATCCATGCCCTGCACGACTACAAGTCCGGGGCGCGCACGCATCCCTCGATGCGCGGCATCGCGGCCACGTTGAGTGACCAGGACATCGCGGATCTGGCCGCTTACTATGCTGGCAACAGCGGAAAGTGAGCACGGCATGACCACCCTACGCGGCGCGATCCGCTTCACCCAAACGCTCGTTCAGACCGGAGTGCTGTGCGCGGTGCTCGCCGCCAGCGCCTCGGCGCTGGCCTTCGAGGAAGGGGCGGGAAAGAAGAAGGCCGAGCAAGTCTGCGCTGGCTGCCATGGTCCCGCCGGGAACAAGCCGGTGATGGCGGATACGCCGCGGCTTGCGGGACAGCATTACGACTACCTTGTGCAGGCGCTGGCGGCGTACCGCAAGGGATCGCGCCAGAACCCGATCATGTCCGCCATGGCGCAGCCGCTGACGGAACAAGAGATTCGCGAACTGGCCTTGTACTACTCGACGCAGCAGGGCCTGGCCATTAAGTACTGAGCTCGATCAGAACCGGCGGAGCCATGACAAAGAACGCTAGCGTCTTCGCGGGCGCCGCAACCGCTCGAGACCTGATCGCCACGCCGGTGACGGCGGGCACGCGCGGGCAGCCGCAATTCCGGTGGTCGCAGTTGCTTCGCCTGTGCAAGCCGCGCGTGGTGTCGCTGATCGTCTTTACCGCCGTGATCGGGATGTTTCTCGCCGTCCCCGGTCTGCCGCCCGCGGGACCGCTCCTGTTCGGCAGCCTCGGAATCGCGCTGGTCGCAGCGGCGGCAGCCGCAGTGAACTGCCTGATCGAACGCGAGATCGACGCAAAAATGGCCCGCACCCGCGCGCGCCCGCTGCCGACCGGGTCGACCACGCCGCTGCAGACGCTGATCCTCGCTGGTGTCCTCGGCAGCGCGGGCTTGCTGTCCCTCTACCTCGGAGCCAACCCGCTGACGATGTGGTTGACGCTCGCCACCTTCCTGGGCTACGCCGTGATCTACACGGTGGTGCTCAAGCCGCTCACGCCGCAGAACATCGTGATCGGAGGGCTGTCGGGTGCCATGCCTCCCGTCCTGGGTTGGGTCGCCGTCACGGGTGCGGTGTCCTCCAACGCCCTGCTGCTCCTGCTGATCATCTTCACCTGGACGCCGCCGCACTTCTGGGCGCTGGCGCTGTATCGCAAGCACGAGTATGCGAAAGCGGGCATTCCGATGTTGCCGGTCACCCATGGCGACCGTTTCACCCGCCTTCATGTTCTGCTCTACACGATCATCCTGGCAGCGGCCACCCTGATGCCGTTTGCCAGCGGGATGAGCGGCCATTTCTACCTCGCGTCGGCGCTTGCCCTCGATGGGGTGTTCCTGTACTTTGCGGTCAGGCTTTACACCGACTTCAGCACGGGCCTGGCGGCGCGCACGTTCCGCTACTCGATCGTTTTCCTGTCCTGCCTGTTCGCCGCCCTGCTCCTGGACCATTACCTCTTGTGACGACGGGCAACCGCCGTATCGCTCTCGCCGGCCGCCCGAGCGGCAAGGCGGGCCTCGAGCATTTCCGTCTCGAAACCGTGCCGATGCCTTCGCTCGCGCTGGCCGAGCTCGGCGCGCACCTTACAGCCGGGCGCCTGCGTTACCGCGAGTCGGTCGCCCACGGATTGGAAAATGCGCCGCAGGCATTTCTCGGCCTGCTCGAGGGGCGCAATTTCGGCAAGCAGCTCGTGAAGCTCGCGTAGCTGCGAAGCCACGGCCCGGCCGGGCCATCACTTCTGTTCAAGGATCCAGGCGACCAGCTTGTTCAGGTCGGCATCGGAGACATTGTTCGGCGGCATCGGGATCGGGCCCCACACGCCGGCGCCGCCGGTCTTGATCTTCAGCGCGAGCTTCTGCGGGGCCGACGAATCGGTCGCGTACTTCTTGGCGACGTCCTTGAACGCCGGGCCGACCAGCTTCTTGTCGACTGCATGGCAGGCCTGGCAGTTGTGCTGCTGCATCAGTTGCGTCGCCTCGGAGTTGCTGATGGTGGCACTGGCGGTGCCGGACAGCACGATTCCGGCGATCGCCGCGTAGGTCAGTCTGATCGTCTTCATGGGCGGGAATCCTTTGAACGAGTGGGTGTTGCAGGCGAACTGTTGTACTCGCTGGCGATGCTACGGGCCGCAACGAACGGCGTATTCATCAAGCCCAGCGTGCTTTAACAATCGTGCGGGGTTGCAAGCCGGTCGCACGACTGCGAACGCAAGCGCACGATTTCACAAGACGCGGGGCCGCGCCTCCAGCAGACTGCGCGGTGTGTACCCTGCGCCGAGATCTCCAATGCCTGCCGGAATTCGTGCGCCCTCTCGCCTGGCTTTCGTCTTGCTCGTACTGGCCGGACTCGCCGTCTGGTACGACGCGCTGGCCGAGGGCGCGGACCTGTTCGCGCCTGCAAGGGAAATCGGCCAGACGATGGATGCGGCGCGCGCGCTGCACAGCCCTAATCCTCGGTGATTCCGACCAGGCCGGCGGTTGCCTGGCGCCGCCGCAGAATCCGCTCCTGGCGATGCCGCGCCCTGAGCCTTTCGTCCAGCACGATCAGGCTCGAGCTGTCGAACAGGACTTTCAGGATGCCGAAGACGGGCAGCGCAAGCATCATCCCCGGGATCCCCGCGATGGCCCCCGCCAGCAGGATCGTCAGGACGGCGACGACCGGGTGGATGTGAAGGTTCTTACCGATCGTCAGCGGCATCAATACGAAGCCGTCGAGCTCTCGGACAGCTAGGTACCAGGCCAGCGTCCCGTACAGGATCCCCGGCCGGTCCGGAAATTCGCTGATGGCGACGATGGAGGCAGCGACCGCAGCGAAGATCCCGCCCACGTACGGGATCCACATCAGGACCGCTGACGCCACACCGAGCAATACCGGGTGCGGCAATCCGATCACGGCCAATCCGGCCGACAGTGCCGTCGCATCGAGCATCGTAAGTTGGAGCAGGCCCCGGAAGTACGCTTTTGCCGCCTCATCGACCCGCTGCAGCAGCACCAGCGACGACTCGAAGAACGCGTTGGGGACCGGCCTGGCCAGCAGAGCCTTCAGCTGGCGGCCGTCCTTCAACAGGAAGAACGTCAGGAACGGGACCAGCACGATCGCCGGCAACCACCTCGACATCGACGCCACCGATGGTTCGACGATTCGTCCGAGGCTGGCGACGAAGTCCGGGATCGCCCGCCTCACCTCGTCCCTCAAGCCGTCCGACGCGAACTTCGTCACGAAGGTGTCCATCGCGACCATCACTTGATTGACCAGCTGAGCGCCACCCCCGCGGTATCGCTCGACCGTGGCGTGGTTCTCCAGCACCAGGGTACGCACCCAGGGCAGCGATGCCGCCAGGGCTGCGATGCCGATCGCGCTGAAGCAAGCAACGCCCGCGCCCGCGGCCGGGCCGGGAGCCATGCCGATGCGCAGCAGCGAAAGATAGCCGGGTCGCAGCAGGTAGTAGAGGACGAGCGCCAGGATCAGCGGGACGACCAGCCAGAAGGCGGTCTGGAAGATCGCCAGCACGAGGCAGGTAACCCCCACGGTCGCGAGCGCACCCAGGGGTCCCGTCGAGTTCGTGCCCGGGACCTCGCAGTCCGATGGCGACCCGGGGGCAACCGGATTCGATTCGAGCGTCAAATTTCCACCGACCCGGGATTAATCGCCACCCTTCGAAGGATCTGTGCCAGGTGCCGTGCCATCTCCAGGCTGATCTTGAACGCCGCCGGCGCCCGCGTGTCCATCAGCCGGTGCAGATCGGATCGGAAGAAGACGGCCAGCTGGCAGTTCGTCTGCGCCACTGCCTGGATGACGCGGGGCTCGTCGACCAGCAACGCGAGCGCACCGAACGAGTCGCCCTTCTCCATGCGCGCCAAGACGCGTTGACCGTCGGCAAGGGTCCGCCGAAGAGACACGGTGCCGTCCAGCACGAAGTAGATCGCCTGGCCGACCTCGCCCTCGTCGAATACGACTTCCCCCTCGACATAACTGCGGTCGTGAAGCATGGGGGCGATGTTCTTCAGCTCCCGGCTCGACAGGGTCGAGAAGAGCTTGATGACCGAGTATGGCTGGTCGCTGCGCTGATTCCAGCGGCGGAGCAACGTAGGAAAACTCAACACAGGCTGTGCCCTGAACCAACTGGATCAGCGCTGCGGCTGCATTGCGGCCGCCTCCGAGGAGGACGCGCGAAGCTGTTGGTAATAGGCGGCAACCGCCGCGATCTCCTGATCGTCGAGCTTGCTGGCGAAGAGGCCCATCGCCTCGAGACTGTTCCTGCGCAGGCCGCGCTGCCACATCTGCAGCTCGAGCACGGTGTAATGCGCATCCTGCCCGGCCAGGTAAGGGATCGTGGGCGATTCACCGGCGCCGCCCGCGCCGTGGCAGGCGTTGCAGGCGGGCAGTCCCTTGGCCGTATTGCCGGTCTCGGCGATTTCCCTGCCCTTCTTGACGAGCTCCGGGCTTGCAGTCGTCACCGGCGGAATCGGCGATTGGATGCTCGCGTAATAGGCGGCCACATCGGCGATTTCGTCCGGCGACAGCGCGCTTGCGATCGGCGACATGAGATCACTGGCCCTCGCTTTCGAGCTGAAGTCCCGCAGCTGCTCCGACAGGTACGGCGCCGACTGGCCCGCAATGCGCGGAAAGGCGCCCTTGACATTCGATTCTCCGGCGGAGCCGTGACATTGAGCGCAGGGCACTGCCTCGGATGCGGTACCGTGCAATGCGATCGCGGCCCCGCGTTGCGGATCGGGCCGGCGCAGCCCGGCTTGCGTTCGCGTCGTGCTGTCTTCCTGGGCGCGATTTACGACATAGGCGCGAATGGCCGTGGCTTGCGCGCGATCGAGCACCGGCCGGAACGCGGCCATGCCGCCTTGTTGGAGCGCGCCATCGAGCACGATGCTGTACCAGGCGTCGACATGGATGAACGGGGAGGTGCGAAGATCCGGGACCACGCCGCCTCCCACCGCCGCTTCTCCGTGGCAAACGGTACAGAACTGGCCGTACAACGCAGCGCCCGACGCGACCGTCGCCGCGTCGGCGCGAGCGGATGGGGGGTCCAGCACCAGCTTCGCCTCGGGCAGCAAGGGCGGCAGGCTGGCCGTCGCGCCGAGCTTGAACACCAGCATCCGGCTGACATTGCGCTCGTTGCCGGACTTGCCGGAATCGCGGCCTTGCAACAACGGGTACGCTCCGCCCCAGCCGGCCAGCACGGCGATGTACTGTTCGCCGTCGATCTCATAGGTGATCGGCGCCGCCATCACCGGAGTTTGAGCGGGCGTCGACCATAGTTTTTCGCCGGTGTCCGCGCGATAGACGCTGAAGTCGCCGGCGGCGTTGCCCTGGACCACCAGGTTGCCCGCGGTGGTCAGCACGCCGCCGTTCCATGGACCGAGGTAGTTGGCACGCCAGACCTCCCTTTGACTCACCGGATCCCAGGCCAGCAGATAGCCCCTCACGTCCCGCGGATTGTTGGTGGCGACCCCGATGTTCCAGCCCATCGACGTCGGCTTGAAATCCTTCACCGCGATATACGTCATCGGGATTTCCTGCGCCGGAATGTAGACCAGGCCGGTCTTCGGGTTGAACGCCATGGCCTGCCAGCTATGCGCGCCGAGCGCGCCCGGCAGCAGTCGAGCGGGCTTGCCGGTCTGGTCATAGCGGATACCGGGGTTCTCGATTGGCCGGCCTGTTTTCAGGTCGACGCCGCTCGCCCACGTGACCGGAGTGAAGTTTTTGGCGGAGATCAGTTCCCCGGTCTTGCGATCCAGAACGTAGAAGAATCCGTTCTTGTTGGCCTGCATCAGCACCGGGCGGCGCACTCCGTCGATGGTGAGGTCGGCCAGCATCAGCTGCTGGACCGCGTCGAAGTCCCATTCCTCGCCGGGAGTCGCCTGGTAGTGCCAGGCATACCGACCGGTATCGGCGTTGATCGCGACGATAGACGACAGGAACCAGTTGTCGCCTTTGCCGTTGCTGCGGTAGCCGTGGTTCCATTCGAGCCCATTGCCAACCCCGAAGTAGATCAGGTTGAGCCCGGGGTCGTAGGACAGGCTTTCCCACACGGTGCCGCCGCCGCCGCGCTTCCACCAGTCGCCATCCCAGGTCTTGGCGGCCCGCGTGAGGATCGGATCCTCAACGGGCTGCGCGGGATCGCCGGGGACGGTGAAAAAACGCCATGCCAGCTTGCCGGTCTCGGCCTCGTATGCGGAGATATAGCCGCGCACGCCGTACTCGGAACCGCTGTTGCCGATCACGACGCGCCCTTTGATGACCCGTGGCGCCTGGGTGATGGTGTACGGCTTGTCCGGATCGACCGTCATCGTGGTCCAGACCGGCTTGCCGGTCCGGGCATCGAGCGCCACCAGCCGCCCGTCGAAGGTGCCGACGAAGATCTTCCCCTTCCAGGCGGCAACGCCGCGATTGACCACATCGCAGCAGCCCCTGACGCCGAGCGCCCGAGGCACTGCAGGATCGTAGGACCACAGCAGCGCGCCGGTCTTGGCGTCGTAGGCCTTGACCATGCTCCAGGCTGTCGAGACATACATCACTCCGTCGATCACGAGCGGCGTCGCCTCCTGACCGCGATCGGTGTCCATATCGGCATACCAGGCCAGCCCGAGCTGCTTGGCGTTCTCGGCGGTGATCCGGTCCAATGGACTGAAACGCTGCTCGCCGTAGGTGCGGCCGTACGTGATCCAGTTGGCCGGATCCTGCTCGGCCCTTTCGATGCGGGCGCCGTCCACATCGGCCGCCGGCCCTGCGGCCCCGGCCGGCGCGATGGAGCTCGCAACGAAAAGGACGACGGGAACCACGAGGGTCCGAACGTAGCGGTGATCACAGTTGATCGTTTTCATCCCTGTCCTCCGTTGGGCGTCTGCCCATGGCCTCGTCCCTGGTTGGGACTGATTTCGTCTGCGTAGGCGCAAGTGCTCGCGCACATTAGAGCTGCCGAAAGCAGCAGTCCCTCGATCGGGCCGCCGTTCATTACCTTCTCCTACAGCTGGTTTCGATATCTATGGGTGCTGCTTGTCTTCGTTGGCTCGGTGAATGACATAAGCGCGGATTGCCTCCACCTTTTGATGATCGAGGATCCTCTTGAACGATGCCATCCCGTTGTCCTTCATCGCACCGTTGAGCACGATCTCGTAGAAGAAATCGTTGCCGAGGAAGCTCGATGCACGAAGGTCAGGCACGACACCGCCCCCCACCGCACTCTCGCCGTGGCACACGCTGCAAAAGCGCCCGAACAGCGCTCCGCCCGTGGCGATCGTGGCCGCATTCGCCGTGTCGGCGGGCGGATTGATCACGAGCTGGCGAGGCTCGAGCGGCGGCAGCGTCGCGGTGCCGCCCAGCTTGAACACCAGAACGCGGCTTACGTTACGCAGGTTGCCCGATGAGGCCGCAACCCGACCCGCCTGCAGCGAGAACGCCGATCCCCAGCCCGACAACACGGCGATGTACTGTTCACCGTCCACCTCGTAGGTCACCGGCCCGGCCATGATCGCGGACTGCGCGAACGTCGACCACAGCTTCTCACCCGTGTCCGCGCGGTACACATTGAAATACCCGGCAGCGTCTCCCTGAGCGACCAGGTTCCCGCCCGTGGCGACGGCGCCACCATTCCACGGCCCACGATGGTCGGCCCGCCAGACCTCCTTCTGCTTCACCGGGTCCCACGCCAGCAGGTAACCCTTCTTGGGTTCGGGCGTGCCATCTACGGCGACGCCGAGATTCCAACCCTCGGGCGAAATCTGAAAATCCTTGAGCGGAGTGAACTTCTTTCCGATCTCCTGCGCCGGGATGTAGACCAACCCGGTCTTCGGACTGAAGGCCATCGGGTGCCAGGTGTGCGCTCCATCGGGACCGGGCATCATCTGAACCGGCTTTCCGGTCGAGCTGTAGCGAATGCCCGGGTTCTCGATGGGTCGACCGGTCTTTTCATCGATCCCCTTCGCCCAATTGATGTTGACAAACGTCTTGGCAGAAATGAATTGCCCGGTCCGACGATCGAGCACGTAGAAAAAGCCGTTCTTGTTGGCCTGCATCAGGACCTGGCGGCGTTTCCCGCCGAGCTCAAGATCGGCGAGCATCAACTGCTGAACCGCGTCGAAGTCCCATTCCTCGCCCGGAGTTGCCTGGTAATGCCATACGTAAGCCCCGGTGTCCGCATTCAGGGCCACGATCGACGACAGGAACAGGTTGTCGCCCTTGTCCGCGCTGCGCCTGGCGCGCGGCCATTCCAGGCCGTTGCCCACGCCGAAATAGACGAGATTCAGCTCCGGATCGTACGAAATCGCATCCCAGACCGTGCCGCCGCCGCCTTCCTTCCACCACTCACCGGCCCACGTTTTGGCGGCCATTTCCATCGCCTTGTTCTCGAACGGTTCGGCCGGATTGCCGGGTACCGTGTAAAAGCGCCACACCATCTTGCCGGTCTCGGCGTCATAGGCGGAGATGTAGCCGCGAACGCCGTATTCGGCGCCGCTGTTGCCGATCACCACCTTGCCCTTGAAGACGCGCGGCGCGCCGGTGATGGTGTACGGCTTGGTCCGATCGACGGTGACCACGCTCCAGACGTCCTTGCCCGTCTTCGCATCGACCGCAATCAATCTTCCGTCGAATGTGGCCACGTAGATCTTGCCGTTCCAGGCCGCGATACCGCGACTCACCACATCGCAGCACCCGTTGACCCCTAGCTCGCGCGGCACCTGAGGGTCGTAGGACCAGAGCGGCTTGCCGGTCTTGGCGTCGTACGCCTTGACCATGCTCCAAGCCGTCGACACATACAGCACCCCGTCGATGACCAGTGGCGTGGACTCCTGCCCGCGATCGGTATCGAGGTCGGCGTACCAGGCCAGGCCGAGCTGCTTGGCGTTGCTGTCGGAGATTTTGGCGAGCGGACTGTAGCGCTGCTCCGAGTAGGTCCGGCCGTAGCTGAGCCAATTGCTATTGTCCCGCTCGGCACTGTCCAGCCGAGCGGCATTGACCGGCGCCGGCGAGCCACCCGCCGAGGCAGGCTCCATTCCAATCGAGCTCAGTGAAATCAGCAGCGCTGCGGCCGCAGTGAGGGTTGAGAAACTCCGCCTTTGACGTTTCATGCTTTGCCTCCGGGCAACGGTCCCTGAATGTTTGCATCGGCGCGACCGCCCTTCTTTCAAATAGTCCAGCGCTTTGCGCTTTTGTGCTCCAAGGTCGAAGATAGGCACTAAAAAGTAATCTTCGACTTCATACCGATCGCAAAGGCGTTTTCGTTCTGTTAAGTCCCACCGGAATGAACGATGTACTGCAGACTGGCCCGGAAGGTCACGGACGGCACGGGGGATCAGCTGTAGTACAGAATCTGATCCGGTCTCAGATCGGCCGCTCGCACCAGCAGATCGCATTGAGGGCGAAGGTACGCTCCGATTGATTGACTCGTCTTCTGGCCGGCGACGTGTTACGGCATATTGCGGGAACAGAGCTCGACTCGCATGGCCGTTGCAACTCATCTCCGAATTCGCATGGCGGCGCCGCAGTGGCGGCTCGCGCAGCGCTGTGTCGCGCTGTTCCATCCACCAGAACGCGTGGGGGTTCAGAGTCATTCACCGGTTTATCGATTCGCCCGTTATTACTGAGATCAATTCGTTCTCGATTGTTATCAAACTTTTTCCGCAGGAGACTTGTATGAACAGATGGGTTGCCAGTCTTGCCGTTGCAACATTCGGAGCAATTCTGCCGCCGGCTTTTGCCGGAGACACTTCCACGCCCTCGGTTTCGGATTCGACTCCCGCCGACGGCTCAGTCGAGCTGAGCGGTGGCGCGGTCGCGGCGGGTATCGGCTATACCTGGGGTAATGGCTCGTTGACTTTCAACAATCGGAAGCACAACTTCAGCATCAGCGGGCTGTCGATCGTCGACGTCGGTGCGAGCAGCTACTCCGCCAGCGGCAACGTCTATCACCTCAACAAGCTGTCCGACTTCGACGGCAACTATGTGGCCCTTTCGGCCGGCGCGGCGATCGCCGGCGGCGGAAATGCCGTCTATCTGCAGAATCAGAACGGCGTCGTGATCAAGGTCGCGGCGACCGAGATCGGGCTGCGCTTCAACCTGGCCGCCAGCGGCGTCAACGTCACCCTGCACAACTGACCGGGTCGACGCAGAGCAAAGGGTGGGATGCCGACAACATCCCACCGCAAATTCAAACATCCATCGCTCGTCGCCGCCGCGGCCGCTGCGATGAACTGTCTGATCGAGCGCAAGATCGATGTCTGGCCTGCTTACTTCTTGGCGCTAGTGATGGTGCCGCATGAAACCGCAAGCGCCGCACAGCTGAGAAAGCCTTGAGTCAGGATCGTGAAACACTGCACGGCGAAATCGCCTCCACCAGCTCCAAGGAATCCTCCAATGAGAGACACCCGCTTGTTGCCAGATCTTCGCTACCGGTTGGGTCGACTTCTGTCGTTCGCTCTGTTGGGCGCGGTCTCGCTTTCATCTTCGCTCGCTGGCGCGAACCCTTCGATGAAGGCCACGCCGGATGCGCAGACGCTGCTGGACGCCGCCAGATCCGACGATTGGCTGCTTCCTGCAAGGTCCTATCTGGGCAATCGTTACAGCACGCTGAGCCAGATCACCCCAGAAAATGTGGGCACGCTGGGCCTGGCCTGGGAGACACAGATCTCCGACGATGGCCAGCAGGAAGCTTCGCCCATCGTTACGAACGGGACGATGTACATCTCCACGCCGCATGACAATGTGCTGGCGCTCGACGCACGGACCGGCAAGCTCAAGTGGCAATTCCCATACAACCCGCCTGTCATCTCCTTTGCCGTCAGTCGGGGCGTCGGTATCGAGGATGGAAAGGTGTTCTTAGGGACGCAGGACTGCCGCGTCATCGCGCTCAACGCTGAAACGGGCAAGACCGTCTGGGATGTTCCGGGGTGCCGCGACAGCGTCAACAGCTTTTTCTCGATGGCCTCGTACGTCTACAAGGGCAGCGTGATCCTTGGCACGGGGGGTGGCGATAACGGAAACCAAGGGCGCGTAAGCGCCTTCAGCGTGGTCGATGGAAAGAAGCTCTGGGACTGGGACACGATCAAACGTGACACGTGGCCCGGCAAGTCGTGGGTGCACGGCGGCACGGACGTCTGGTCGGGAGTGGCGATCAATCCGGACACGAACACGCTGTTTGTGGCCCCCGGCAATGCTGGTCCTGACATGGTCTTAAAGGGTCGCGAGGGCGAGGATCTGTACAGCAACTCCATCGTCGCCCTGGACATCAGCGGTAAGACGCCCAGGGTGAAATGGCACTACCAGCTCCTCAAGGACGACACCCACGACGCCGACCCGGCGATGGTTCCGGTGCTCTTTTCGGGCAAGGTCGCGGGTACTGCCCGTGACCTGGTGGGCATCGGGGACAAATCCGGCAACTTTTTCATTTTCGAGCAGGCGAACGGCGAACTGATTCATCGTCTCACTCTCAGCAAGCAGGAGGGACTCGACACTCCCCCCACGCCTGAAGGCATACCGGGCTGTCCGAACCACGGCGGGGGAATCGAGTGGCTCGGTGGCGCCTACGACCCGAATTCGAATCTGTTCGTGGTTGGCAGCACCAATGAATGCGGAATCTGGAAACTATTGACTGAGCATCCGGAATACATCCCTGGCCAAGCCTACAAGGGCGGTGCATTGCCGAAGCGCGGTAACGGCACCGGCGTCCTGTCGGCCGTGGACGTGGATACCGGGAATGTGCGCTGGAAGGCGCAAGTGCCGTACCCCGCGCAAGGCGGCGCTCTGATCACGGCGACGGGACTCGTCTTCACCAGCGATCTGGGTGGCAGTGTGTACGCGCTCGACGTTGCGACCGGCAAGGAACTCTGGAAGACCAATACCGGCTCGTCGATCTGTGCACCATTTTCCACTTATATGTTGGACGGCGATCAATACCTGACGATCCTGGTTGGTCAGGCGGGAAATCAGCAAACCGCGAATCTGCCGGCAACACACGGCAGCCATGTGCTTGTCTACAAGTTAGGCCCGACTCAGACCGTCGTCAACGGCACCGAAGGACAGACGCCGATGGCGGCCATTCCGCCTTCGGCCGCAAGCGCTCAAATCGCTGGCACCGGGTCGGCGCCGTACACGAAGGAACAGGTCGTGCGGGGGCAAACCGTCTATTCGGGCCAGTGCGCCGTGTGCCACGGAGACAAGCTGCAAGGCATTTCCGCCCCAGCATTGACCGGTCCCAGTTTTGCGAAGTCGCATCTGAACGTCTCGCAGATTCGTTCCGTCGTGGCGACGCAGATGCCGCTGACCGCGCCCGGCTCGCTGACCCCGGACGACTACGCATCGGTGATGGCCTACATGCTGTCCTACGACTGCGTCAAGCCTGCGGGCAATGGAAGTAAGCCATTTCCGCCGGCGGACGACCCCGCATTGACCAAGGTCACGGTCGGAGCGAAAACCTGCCCGTCGCAAGCGCATTGAAAAGGTTATCGCTCCGAACGAAGCAGGATCCGTGTTCCTTATTCACCTAATGGGAGCTCAACCATGATGCATCCTCAATGCTCCGAGCGGCATCTCCGCTCGACCGTCGCTGGCGAAAACCGCGCGATGCAGGTTGCGGCGACCTGGCTCGTGCTGGGCGCTATGGCTTTTTCCTGCAGTCGCGCATTTGCGCAGGCCGACGCCGCAGCCGGCAAAACTGCGTTCGCAAACCAGTGCTCCTCCTGCCATACGACGGAGCCCGGCAAGAACGCATTTGGCCCTTCATTGGCGCGCGTCGTCGGCCGGCGAGCG
>WNFT01000304.1_pt1 | contig 70051 bp, 73 predicted proteins | sample 5400191 | NCBI WGS metagenome assembly WNFT01 (sample SAMN13153359, study PRJNA577476) | soil metagenome | isolation source: 80 cm saprolite under Madrone tree | place: USA:California | collected 2016-06-14 | reverse complement strand
ACAAGATCCGCATCCACGGCATGTTCGTCGTCGGCTCGGACGAGGACGACGTGGAGACGATCGACGCCACCGCCGACTTCGCGCTCAAGCACGACATCGACTCGATCCAGTTCATGATCCTCACGCCGATCCCGGGCTCGCCCGACTGGGACCACCTCTACAATCGTGGCGAGAAGTACGTCATCAGCCGGAACTGGAGCTTCTACGACGGTCATCACGCCGTCCACCAGCCGCGCCGCATGAGCCCCTACGAGCTCCAGATGGCGGCGATCAACGCCATGGCAAAGTTCTATTCCTGGAGCGGGATCGCGCGGAAGCTGGCCAAGCGCGACATCTATTACGCGACGATCCGCTACTGGGGTAAGAAGATGATTCGCCAGTGGTGGAAGGACGACGAGAACCGCGAATACGTGCAATGGCTGCGCGATCAGCTCTACTCGGAGACGCGGCAGATCGGCCACCGCGTCTTCACGTCGGTGGGTGTGCCCGACGTGCTGCTCCAGGACAGTGTCGGTCGGCTCCTGCAGCGCTTCCTGGGCGAGCTGGGCGTGACGGTGGTTCCGCTGGCCGAGGCCGCGGAGGGCGCGGCCGCCCGGGCGCGTCAGACCGTCGACTGCCTCATCGCGCCGATCGTGAAGCGCGCCGTGAAGGAGCGGGAGGAGTTCTACGCGCGCCTGACGGCGGTGACGAGCACGCTGTCGGTGGGCTGGGAGAAGCTACCCAGGATCAGCTTCCCGGTCGTCGACGGCCAGGGGCCGGTGTTCGAGCCGTTCGCCAAGATCGGGTTGCTCTTCACGCAGAACCTCGACCGGATTCGCACGGCGTACAAGAACGCGGGAGTGGCCGAAGGACTCTGGGAAGCGGCGTAGCAAGCTTCGCGAGAAAACTTCACGGCCGGGAGCGGAACTCCGCTACCCGGCCGTTGCATTTCTAGAGTCGACGGCGGCCTTGCCGGCGACGACGAAGGTCGGGGGGAATTGGGGGGAACGTCGCGTTCCCCCCAATGTCCTTAATGGGATCGTCTCGGTCCCCCCGATGTTCCTAATACGGTTCGATGCGCCAGATCGGGCCCATGAAGTACAGCGGTCCCTCGGCTCGGAGAAACGCGGGGGCCTCGCCGGGCAGGATCCAGAGCCGCACGTCGGGAATGTCCGTGATGAGGAGGGACGCGAACAGGCCGAGCTGAGGGCGGATGTGCCACCGCACCGCCTGCATCGGCGAGTCGCTCACCACCACGCGGTCCTCGGCCACCGGCAAGACCTGCAGCTTCACGACGCGAGGCTTCGGGGTGAAGGCCACGATCGAGACGGTGTCGGGCCCGCGCGGCGGAAGATTCTTCACGATCAGCCCGAGCATCCCGTTGTACGCGTCTTCCGGGATGTCGATCTTGCCTTGCACCAACTCCTCGGGCGAGTCCTCGTCAGCGCGGTAGTGCACGACGTAACGGCCGCTGGTGCGGTCCATCGAGGCGTCGAGCATCTCCGGGAACGACGGACCTCGCTGGACGATGTGATACGACACCAGCGTGAAGGTATCCTGCTGGGAAAAGACGACGGTCTCGTCGTAGAGCGAGCCGTCCTTGAAGCGGAACACGAGTCGGGACTCCACTCGGTCGCCGCGTACGACTTGCGTGAGATCTCCCTGCGCGAGCTTCTCGTTGTCGGTCGAGCGCAGGGTCGGAAACGCTCGCGTCACGCCTTCCGCGTAACGAACGGTCACGGGGCCGGCAACCGCGGCACCGACGTGCGCGATCGTGAAAGCAAGGATAAGGACTGCCACTCTCGTCCAGCCCATTGGGCCACCTCACTGACGCCTCTTTACCGGCTCAGTGCCATACAAAGAGAGCAACTTCAGTGCCACGGTGACCGACGAGGGTTCGGAGGGGCCGGTGGGACGGAGGGTAACGGCTGGAGTTACGGGGTTTTAGGCCCCTTAATCGTCGATGGGCGTCGATGGGCACGACGGCGCACGAACTCCTCGTTTAGGGGTACGCCTTTTTTGCACAAGGGACAGTCTGGCGGACTGTAAGTCGGGAAGTCGCGACTCACGAGGCTGAACACCGGCCTCCCACCCAGATCCACGGACGTGCGCCGCCAGAGGCAGCCGACCCCGACGACTTCAGCGCCGGTCTGCTCGACGAGGTTGGTCAGGAGATTCAGGGTCGAGCCGGTCGACACGAGGTCCTCGATCAGCAGCACGTGGGTCTCGGGCCGGATCAGTTTCTGGAACTCGACGGGAAGCGTGACCCTGCGGTGCCCGCTGACGAGGCCCTTGGTCCCGTACACCACGATCGGCCGCGACGGATGCGCCCGGGCCACGCAGTGCGAGAGGATGAGCGCGCCGGGTCCGGTCGAGAGCACGACGTCCACCGGCCAGGGCGCGAAGTGCTTGGCGATGACGGCACCCAGGCCCTCCGTGAACGACGGTTCGGTGGTGACCAGGGTCTTTTCGATGTACTCGCTGGTGTGATGACCCGAGGGAAGAAGGACGTGATCGTTGGAGTGATAGGCACCGGTCCGCTTGAGGATCTCGAGGTGGATCTTCTCCCGGACCTCGGCCTCGACGGCGATGGGATCTTTCTTGGGAGCCGTGACCGTCATCGTCCCTCCTTCAAGTTCCCGTCATTATCGCACGCCGGCCGGTACTTACGTCGCGTGCTAGACTCTGGCCCGTGCGCGTCCTGGCCGTAGAGACGTCTACGCTCGCGGGTGGCGTCGCTCTACTCGACGGTGACCGACTCGTGGGCGAATATCTGCTCGACGTTCGAGCCACGCACTCCGAGCGCTTGATGCCCGCCATCGACCGGCTTCTCGCGGATGCGGGCTGGGCACCAGGCGACCTCCAGGGCCTCGCCGTCGCCGTCGGACCCGGCTCCTTCACAGGCCTGCGCATCGGCCTGTCGGCCATCAAGGGCCTGGCCCTGGCCCTGGCCATCCCGATCGCCGCGGTTCCGACTCTCGATGCCATGGCTGCCGCGCTTCCCTTCGCCGAGCTTCCGGTGTGTCCGGTCATCGATGCGCGTAAGGGCGAGGTGTACGCGTCACTCTATCGGTGGGACGATGACGGCATGCGGCGTGAGTGGGACTATCTCGCCGTCCCGCCTGAGACCCTGGCCGCGCGCCTCATCGAGCCCGTGGTTCTCGTGGGCGACGCCGCCCACCTCATCGCCACGCCGTACGCGCGGCTGGCGCCGGCCCATCGCCGCGTCTCGTCACCGTCCGCCGTCGGTGTCCTCGGGCTGACCCGCCTGGCTGCGGGAGAGACCGTGTCGGCCGCCGATCTCGTCCCCATCTATCTGCGGCCGTCCGAGGCCGAGCTGAAGCGTCGTGTCGCTGCTGTCAATTGAGCGGATGCGGCCGCTCGATCTCGACGACGTCCTGTCGATCGAGCGCGCGTCGTTCTCGATGCCGTGGTCGCGCGGCGCGTTCCTCTACGAGATGGAGCAGAACCAGGTGGCACGCTGCTTCGTCGTCCGCCACGGCGCCCGGGTGGCCGGGTACGTGTGCCTGTGGGAAGTCGTCGACGAGCTGCACATCACCAACATCGCCGTTCATCCCGATCTCCGCCGGCGCGGGATCGCACGCACCCTGCTCGGGCGCGTCCTCGCCGACGCCGGCCAGCGCGCCATCAGGCTCGTCGTCCTGGAGGTCAGGCCCAGCAACGCCGAGGCGCTCGCCCTCTACGAATCGTTCGGGTTCCGCGTGGTCGGCCGACGCCGTGGCTACTACTACGACACCGGGGAGGACGCGCTCGTGATGGAGGCAAGCCTGGCCGAAGGGGAGACGCGCAGCGAGGCCCGAGGGGGGAACCGCCGGCCGCGTTGAGCGGTTTACGCGATTACGTTGATATGCGCCTGGCCTTGCTCTTTGCCGTGAGCCTCCTGTGCGCGCCCAGCCTGGCCACGGCGCAGCCCTCGCCGGCCGAGGTTGCTCGCGGGCGCTATATCTTTGGGGCGACCGGCGGCTGCGGCTGCCACACGGTGCCCAAGCAGGCGGCGAATGCCGGTGGGCGGCGCTACGACGGCCCGTTCGGCACCGTGTACTCGACCAACATCACGCCCGACCGCCAGGCCGGGATCGGCGCCTGGACCGATGAGCAGATCATTACCGCGATCCGCTCCGGGCGGCGTCCGAATGGCGAGCGTTTGCTGCCTGTGCATCCGTTCACGGTGTTCAACGGCATGGCGGCCGAGGATCTCAAGGCGCTCGTCGCCTTTCTCCGTACGACGCCTCCGGTCAATCGCGCGAATCAACCGAAACGCATCACCGTGCCGATGTTCGAGTCCGTGTTCCTCCCGGCCTGGCTGGCCGCGTTCGCGCCGCGCGAGACACCGCCGGCGGCGGCGCCGACCAGTGGCATCGCTCGCGGCGAGTACCTGGTGCGCGCCGTCGGTCACTGCGGCGAATGCCACACGCCACGCACGATGACGTACGCGACCGACAACTCGCGCTTCCTGGCTGGCAACCCGCAGGGACCGGAAAAATCCGAGGTGCCGAACATCACCCCCGACCCCCAGACGGGGCTGACGTGGTCGGAGGAGGAGATTGCCGAGTACCTCGCCACGGGCAACAAGCCCGATGGCGACGTCGCCGACGGTCTGATGGCCGAGGTGATCGAAGGAACGCTTGCCGGCTATCGTGACCTCACCAAGGCCGACCGGCTCGCCATCGCGCACTATCTCAAATCCATTCCCCCGGTGAGGAACAAGATCGGCAAGTAGGCCAAGCGTGCGGTGACCCTCAACCGGCGGCGCCGAGCGCCGTCGAGCAAAGGAGGCAGGATGAAGCGTTACGCGACCACCGGCATCATCATGATCAGTCTCATCGCAGTGATCGCCGTCGGTTGTGCCACCGGCTCGCGATCGGAGAAGATCGGCTCCGGCGACATCGTCGCCGATCGCCAGCGCCTGATGAAGCTCAACGGCGCGAGCTGGGCCGACGCCCAGGCCAAGATGAAGGCTGGTAACATCGAGGGAATCGCCGTCAACGCCGAGACGATGGCCCTCAACTCCGAGCACATTCCGATGCTGTTCCCGGAGGGCTCGCTCACCGACAAATCCAAGGCGAAGCCCGAGATCTGGCAGAAGCGGCCCGAGTTCGACTCCGCGGCAAAGAACATGGGGCAGTGGGCGGTCAAGCTTCGTGACACGGCTCGCACCAAGGACGCGGCGGCCACCGAGGTCGTGATGAAGGACTTCGGCCGGCAGGCGTGCGGCACCTGCCACACGCCGTTCCGCGTTCCGCCGCCGCAGCAGCCGACGCCACCCCGGTCGTAGCCCGTGCTCGGAGGGGGCCGTCGCGGCCCCCTTCGAGGCTCGTGGCAACCGAACGATGAGAGGAGACTCCATGCGGACATCCACGATGCGACGGTACGTGGCCCTGGTGGTAGCGCTGCCGGTCATCGCCGGCATGGCCTTGGCGCTGCCCGCAGCGGCCGACGTCATGACGTTCAAGCTCTTGACGAACTACTCGCAGGCGAGCTTTCGGAGCGATGCGCCCCTCGAGACCTTCGTGGGGACGTCCGCACTCGAGGGCATCCAGGGCAACCTCACCGTGGATCCGGCCAAGCCCGACGATGCCCGGGGCAACGTGCGCGTCGACATGAATCGCGTGACCACGGGCATCGAGAAGCGCGACGCCGACATGCGATCGAAGAATTACCTGGACACGGAGGTCGAGGCCAACCGATGGGTGACGTTCGAGGTCCAGCGGGTCGAAGTGACCGGCCCTCTCGTGCCCGGGAAGGAGACGCCGGCCAAGGTGCACGGCATCCTGACCATCAAGCAGAAAGCGGTGCCGAAGGTCGCCGAGGCGACGGTGACGTACATCAAGCTGACGCCGGAGCAGGTCGAGTCCCAGAAGCGCTTCGGCTTCACGGGCGACAACCTGAAGGTGAAGGCCAAGTGGACCGCGACCTTCACCGAGCACGGCATACAGGTGCCTCAGCTCCTCTTCCTCAAGGTCGCCAACGAGATCCAGATGGCGACCGATCTGGTCTTTGTGCGCACGCAGTGACCGAGGCGGCGGGGCGGGTCCGGCCGCCCCGCACCTTTCTGATACAATCCGGCCGCTTCAAGCCCGATGGCCGGATCTGACACCACGTCCCCCCGACGGCCCGACGCGCTGACGCTCGTCGAGCGGATGCGCGCCGGCGACCGGTTGGCGCTGGCGCGACTGATCACTCACGTGGAGAACCGCACGCCGGCGGTGCCCGCCATCATGAAGGCCGTCCACGGCGCCGGCCGCGACACGTTCGTGCTCGGCATCACGGGTCCTCCTGGCGCCGGGAAGTCCACCGTGGTCGATCGCCTCACCGCGCTCCTCCGCGAGCGCGGGCACACGGTGGGCATCGTCGCCGTCGATCCGTCGAGCCCGTTCACCGGGGGCGCGGTGCTCGGCGATCGCATCCGGATGCAGGGCCACGCCCTCGATACCGGCGTGTTCATCCGCTCGATGGCCACACGCGGCGCCTTCGGCGGTCTCGCTCGCGCCACCGGCAACGCGATCAAGCTGCTGGCGGCCTTCGGCTTTCAGTGGGTCCTCATCGAGACGGTCGGCGTCGGTCAGACGGAGCTCGACATCATGAAGCTCGCGGACACCACCGTGGTCGTCCTCGTCCCCGAATCGGGCGACGCCATCCAGACGATGAAGGCGGGACTCATGGAAGCCGCCGACGTCTTCGTCGTGAACAAGGCCGACCGCGCCGGCGCCCCCGCGTTGATGGCCGAGCTGAAGTTCGCGGCTCACCTGGCCTACACGAGCCCGGGCGCGCCACGGGACATCGACTGGGAGGTGCCGGTGCTGGCCGCCGAAGCCCAGGCGGGGACCGGTATCACCGAGCTGTTCGACGCCATCGCGCAGCACCGTGCCGCGCTCACGACGACCGGCGCGCTGCAGGAGCGGCGGCGCGCCCGCCGGCGCGACGCGCTGCGAGCGCTGCTGGTCGACGAGTTCATGGCGCAGGTAGATGACCGGCTCCGCGCCGGTGAGCTGGCCACGACGTTTCAGCGCGTCGCCGACGACGAAATGGACCCGTACTCCGCGGCCCAGGCCGTCCTCGCCGTGCTATCGTTGAGGCCCTCATGACCCAGGTCCCGTTCCGCGACACGTTCTGGAACGTTCCTGGCTGGGCTCAGGTCGCGCTCTACGTGGGAGCGCTCGTTGCGATCGCCGTCTTCGCGTACGGGATGTGGCAACGGATTACGCTGTGGCGCGCCGGCGGGCCGGAGAACCGCTTCGATCACGTTCCCCAGCGCCTGAAGCTGGTCGCGCTCCACGCCCTCGGCCAGGCCCGCACGCTGTCGCAGGCCTATCCGGGCGTCATGCACGCCACGATGTTCTGGGGCTTCCTCGCGCTCTTCATGGGCACCGTGCTCGCCACCGTCGACTACGACATCACGCTGCCGCTCTTCGGGTACAAGCTCCTCAAGGGCGACTTCTACCTGTTCTATGAGACCGTGCTCGACCTCTTCGGGTTGTTCTTCGTCATCGGACTGGGGATGGCGGTGTGGCGGCGCTTCGTCGTGCGTCCCCCCAATGTCGACCCGACCGGCCGCTTCGCGGCGGTGCTGGCGCTGCTCTTCGTGATCAACGTGACCGGCTTCGTCATGGAAGCGGCCCGGCTGGCCGTCGTCGAGCCGGCGTGGGCGCGCTGGTCACCGGTGGGCTACGCGCTCGGCCAGACGATGCTCGCGGTCGGGATGTCGGAGGCTGCGCTGCGGTTCACCCATCTCTCGGTGTGGATCTTCCACGCCGTGCTCGCGCTCGGGTTCATCGCGATCATCCCGTACTCCTACTTCGTCCATCTCATCACGACGCCGCTCAACATCTTTTTCGCCAAGCTCACGCCGCGCGGCGCCATCGCTCCGATCCCCAACATCGAGGAGGCGGAAGCGCTCGGCGTGTCGAAGCTCGAGGAGTTCTCGTGGAAGCGGCGGCTCGACTTCGACGCCTGCGTGGAATGCGGGCGCTGCCAGGCCGCGTGCCCCGCGTACCTGTCGGGAACGGCGCTCAGCCCCAAGCGCATCATCGTGAAGCTGAAGCGACATCTCCACGGCGAGATGGCCGGGCCGATCCACGGCGAGCTGATCAAGCCCGAAGAGCTGTGGGCGTGCACGACGTGCATGGCCTGCGTGCAGGAGTGCCCGGCCTTCATCGACATCGTCGACACGATCATCGATCTCCGCCGTTACCTGGCGCTGTCGGAGGGCGCCTTGCCCTCGACGGCGCCGCAGTCGCTACAGAACATCCAGCGGGCCGGGAACCCGTGGGGCCTGCCGGCCGGCGAGCGCCTGGCCTGGGCCCAGGGCCTCGACGTTCCCGTCCTCGAAGAGGGGATGGATGTCGAGTACCTCTACTGGGTGGGATGCTCGGCGTCCTACGACCGACGCAACCAGGCCATCGCGCGCGCCGTGGTCAAGATCCTGAAAGCGGCCGGCGTGTCGTTCGCGGTGCTGGCCGAAGAGCGCTGCCACGCCGAGGTCGCCCGGCGGCTGGGCGAGGAGTACCTCTACCAGACCGTGGCGCAGGAGAACATCGAGAACCTCAATCGCTACGGGGTGCGGAAGGTGATCACGCACTGCCCGCACTGCTTCAACACGATCAAGAACGAGTTCCCGCAGTTCGGCGGCACCTACGAGGTCGTTCACCACTCGGTCCTGATCCAGGAGCTGATCGCGAGTGGGCGGATCAAGCCGAAGAAGACGCTCGACGCCACCGTCGTCTTCCACGATTCGTGTTACCTCGGCCGCTACAACGGAATCATGGATGCGCCGCGCGACGTCGCCCGCGCCGTGCCGGGGCTACGCGTCATCGATCCGCCGCGGACCCGCGAGCGCGGCCTGTGCTGTGGCGGCGGCGGCGGTCACATGTGGATGGAAGTGAAATCCGAGAAGCGCGTGAACGTCATCCGCGTCGAGGAGCTGCTGGCGACGCGCGCGAACGTCGTCGGCACCGCCTGTCCGTTCTGCCTGGCCATGGTGGACCTCGGGCGAAAGGTGAAGGAGGCCGAGGAGACGCTGGCGGTCAAGGACGTGAGCGAGCTCGTCGCCGAGAGTCTGGAGTGAAGGGATTGTTGCGGGCGCTGCCCGACATGGCGCGGCTCATCACCCGCCTCGTCTCCGATCCCGGGCTGCCACGACCGGTCAAGATCGCGCTGGCGGCCGCCGCCGTCTATCTCGCCAACCCCTTCGACCTGATTCCTGATTTCCTGCCGCTGGTCGGCTACCTCGATGACGTCCTGGTGGCGACCATTGTCCTCGACGGCATCCTGAACTACGTCGACCGCACGCTGGTCTTGAAATACTGGCCGGGGACCGCGCAGTCCCTGGACCGACTGGCCCGGGCGGCCCGCCTGGTCACCGTCTGGGTGCCCGAGCGCTTCAAAACTCGGATCTTCGCACCGCGCTAGCCATGTCCGGGCGCTGCAGCCTCTCTCTGGTGCACCGAAGCGAGATCGCATAGCGATGCACGCTGACTACGTCGATGTGATCCGTCGCCGTCTCGCCATTCCGCCGGTCGATGGCCCCGATAAGGTCACGACGCTCGACGAAGCCGTGCGTCGATTGACGGCACCCGGGCAGACCATCTTTCTCGGGGCGGCTCACGGCCGACCCAATGCGCTGGTGCGTGAGCTGGTACGCCAGTGGTGGGGCCGTCGGCCCGGTTGGACGCTCGGCTGCACTGGCTTCGGCTCGCCGTGGACGTCGCTCGTCGTCGGTGGCCTCGTCGAGCGCCTGGTGACGACGTTCATCGGCGAAGGCTATCCGTTTCCGGTGCCCCAGGCCCTCGTCGGCCGCGCGGTGCTCGACGGCCGGGTTGTCGTGCAGAACTGGTCGATGCTGACGCTGCCACTGCGCCTGCTCGCCGGCGCGATGGGCGTGCCGTTCACGACGACGCGCTCGCTGCTGGGCTCCTCGATGGAGGAGGACAACGCGCGCGACGGCGACTTCGTGGCCACCGACGATCCGTTCGGTGGAGGTGGCCGAGTCGGCCTGGTTCGCGCGTTCACGCCCGATCTCGCGCTCTTCCACGCGTGGGCGGCCGACCGCGCCGGCAACGTGATCGCGGCCGCGCCGCTGAACGAGAACTTCTATGCCGCGATGGCCGCTCGCCGCGGCGCGATCGTGTCGGTGGAGAAGATCGTTTCAACGGAGTTCATCCGACGTCACGCGGAGCTGGTGAAGCTGCCCGGCCAGTACGTCGCGGCCGTCGTGGAGGCGCCGTTCGGCGCGCACCCGGCCGGGATGTACGGCATGAACGTGCCGGAGCTCGAGGCGTACGCCGAAGATCTCGAGTTCATCCTCGGCCTGCGGGGCGCGTTTCGACAGCCGGAGACTGCCGAGGCGTGGATTCGCGAGTGGATGTTGAGCGTCCCCGACCAGGCGGCGTACGTCGCCAAGCTCGGCTATGCGCGGATCATGGAGATCAAGGGGCGGGCGCACACCGATGCCTGGATCGCCGAGCTCGAATCGCTGGCGTCTGCGATCCCGATCGAGGCGACGCCGAATCCCGGCGAGCGCATGGTGGTGGCCGCAGCCCGCCTGCTCAGCGAGAAGGTGAGGGCGCGCGGCTATCGGACGTACCTGGCCGGTGTCGGGAACTCCAATCTGGCCGCCTGGCTCTCGGCCTACGAGATGAAGGCCGCCGGCGTGGACGTCGAGGTGATGGCGGAGACGGGCATGGTCGGCTATCTGCCGCGCCCGGCCGAGCCCTTCGTGTTCTCGTTCCGCAACTTTCCTTCGTGCAAGATGCTCACGGACATCCTCCACGTCATGGGCATCTTCATGGGTGGCGGCGAGAACCGGTGCCTGGGCTCGCTGGCCGCCGGTCAGATCGACAAGCACGGCAACATCAATTCCACTATCGTGCCCGGCAAGACGTACATCACGGGCTCCGGCGGCGCCAACGACATCTGCTCGTCGGCGCGCGAGGTCGTCGTGACGTTGGCCCAGAGCCGCCGGCGCTTCGTCGAGAAAGCGCCCTACGTGACGGCGCCGGGACGACGCGTCACGACGGTTGTGTCCGATCTCGGCGTGTACGAGAAGGTGGACGAGCACGGCGAGCTCGTGTTGACCGGCGTCTACGCCGATCGCGCTGAAGGCGATGCCGTGGCCGCAGCCCGCGCCGCCTGCGGCTGGGACCTCGCCGTGGCTCCCACGCTGCGTCGGTTCGAGGCGCCTGATCCCGATCAGCTCAGGCTCGTGCGGATGTTCGATCCCCGCCGCTATTTCCTGGGATAGGAGGTCGAGGTCGATGGCGGAGCCCACGATCGGTCTCGTCGGTGTCGGCGGGTACGTTCCCCGCTATCGGCTTTCGGGCAAGGCGCTCGCTCAGGTGTGGGGCGGGGGCGCTAGCGGCGAGCGCGCCGTGGCCAACTACGACGAGGACGCGCTCACCATGGCGACCGAGGCGGCGCTCGATGCGATGGCCGGATGCGAGTCGAGTCGCGTCGGCGCCTGCTTCTTCGCCTCGACCTCGGCGCCGTACGTCGAGAAGTCCAACGCGACGCTCCTGGCCACCGTCGTCGATCTTCCGATCGCGGTCCTGACCGCCGACATCACCGGGTCGCTTCGCTCCGGGACCACGGCGCTTCGCCTCGCGCTCGACGCCGTCGCGGCCGGATCCGTGCGTGAAGCCCTGGTGGCCGCCGGCGACATGAGGCCTGCCGCGCCCGGCGGGGAGCTCGAGCCGCTGCTCGGCGACGGCGCCGGTGCCGCCGTGGTGGGCCGAGACGGCGTCATCGCGAGCTTCGCCGGCGGTTTTGCCGTGAGCCACGAGTTCACCGACGTCTGGCGTAATGACGGCGACCGCTACGTCACCGCGCTGCCGGATGCGACGTTCGTGAAGTCTTACGGCCTCGACCGGCACATTCCTGAGGCCATCACCGGCCTGCTCGAGAAGACCGGGCGCAAGAAAGAAGACATCGCCAAGCTCGTGCTCTATGGCCCCGACGCTCGGACGCATGCCGCGCTGGTGCGTCAGCTCAAGTTCCCCGACGCGGCGATGCCGAAGGAGTCGGTCATCGGCAAGGCGGGTAACACCGGTACCGCGTCCTGCCTGCTCGGTCTGGCGTCGGCGTTGGAAGAGGCGCGGCCTCACGACCAGATCCTCGTCGTCTCCTACGGCAACGGCGCCGAGGCTCTGCTCTTCGAGGCGACAGACGCTCTCGCGTCGTATCGTGCGAGTCGGCCAGTCAGCCAGCAGCTCGCGGCCGGCCGACCGCTCGCGTCGTACGGCAAGCTGCTGCGCTTCCGGCGCCACGTGGAGACCGAGGTGATCCGAGCGTTCTCGAGCGTGCCGACGGCGGTGCGCGAGGAGCGCCAGAACTTCCGCCTCTACGGCCAGAAGTGCAGCGACTGCGGGGCCGTCAGCTACCCGCGGCGGCACCTCTGCTGGAAGTGCTCGTCGACCCGGCTCGCGGAGCACAAACTCGGCCGTCGTGGGCGGGTCTTCACGTTCACGAAGGACCACCTCGTCCCCAGCCCCGACCCTCCGACCGTCATGGTGGCGGCCGATCTCCAGGGCGGGGCGCGCTTCTACGCCCAGCTCACCGATTGCGATCCCGGCACCGTGACCTTCGAGATGCCGGTCGAGCTGACCTTTCGCCGGATCCACGAGGGCGAGGACTACGTGAACTACTTCTGGAAGTTCAGGCCGGCGTCCGTCTAAGCACAGCATCCATAGAGAAGGATGCGCGACTCGCGACTTGACGCCCTCCTCGACCCGCCCGCCGAGGTCGCACATCGCCTCGACGTTCATGCGCTCGCGGCATCGTTCCGGCTTTCTGCGCCACGGCCGACAGCGGAGCCCGGATCACCGACACGACTGCGACGGCCACGATGAAGAGTGCGGAACGAGCGCGCGACACGAGGCACCTGTCACGAACGGTCGGGGCGTGCTTGATCGAGGAGAACGGCGGCCGTTCGCCGTACGGGAGGGTGCCGGCGAACGGCGCCGCTCTTCCTCTAATGAGAAAGATCAGAGCCCGAGTCGACCGAAGATGGTGCAAAGAGTGCGCCGCACGTGGAAGCGTCGACGTGACGCGCAGTAGCGAAGGGGCCAGCGGTGAAGGATGGTGACCGTGTCAGTCTTAGCGACAGCAACCAGTGCCGTCACGAACCCCAGGGTTGAAGAAGCCCCCCCCGGATCGCATAGAATGGCCGCCCGACGAGGCATGCAATGAATCGGAGGTGTCCATGGCCGTCGTCCTGATCACGGGTTGCAGCAGCGGCATCGGCCTCGCCACCGCGCGCCACTTCGCGCGGCTCGGTGACGAGGTCCATGCGGGCGTTCGTCATCCGAGCACTGCCGGGGAGCTCACGGCGGCGATCGAGAGCGACAAGCTGAAGATTGCTCCGCTGACGCTCGACGTCGATGACGATGCATCCGTGCGGCGTGGCGTGCAGGAGGTCGTCGCACGCTCGGGCCGTATCGACGTCCTCGTGAACAACGCGGGGATCGGCGGGGGCGGCCCGATCGAGGACGTGCCGATCGAGTTCGCGAAGTCCATGTTCGAGACGAACTACTTCGGAACCATTCGCATGATCTTGGCCGTGCTGCCGGGGATGAGGGAGCGCCGCAGCGGAGCCATCGTGAACGTCAGCTCGATCGCCGGTCGGCTCGCCATCGCCGGCCACGGTCACTACTCGGCGGTCAAGCACGCCCTCGAAGCCGCGAGCGAAGCCCTGGCCCAGGAAGTCCTCGCCTTCGGGATCCGCGTGGCCGTCGTCGAACCGGGCGTCGTCGTCACGCCGATCTTCTCGAAGGCCAGGCGGTTCGCCGATCCCGCCTCGCCCTACCGCGTCCACGTGCACCGGCTGCTGCTCTTCTACCAGATGCAGATGAAGATGCCGAGCCAGCCGTCGGACGTGGCGGCCGTGATCTACGAGGCGGTCACGACCCGCGAGCCGAAGCTCCGCTGGCTGGTGGGCGAGGACGCCCGGCGGCTGACCGCGGGGCGCCAGCGGTTGAGCGACGAGGAATACGTGGCGACCGGTCGACCCATGGCCGACGAGGAATACCTCGACCTGATGCGCCGTCGTTACGGCTTCGTGTGGTGAGGATCAGTTCCAGGAGACGAGCAGGGTCGTGAAGATCATGTCGTGCCGGGCGTCCTCGGCGCTCACCCAGCGCTCGAAGGTCGCCCCGCAGTCGCAACACGCCGAGAGGTTGTACCCCTCGGGACCGGGCGGAGGCACAGCGGCCACGGCCACGGCGTTGGGCCCGCACCCTTCGTGCACGCTCATGAATTTTTGCAGCTGCCTGTACACGCCTTTCACGACGAGGCCTCCTGGGCGCTGCGCGGTCACAGGCTTACTGCAACACGTGGGCCAGAGGCTATCAATTGGAAGATCTTCATTACGGCCGTCTCGAGATGCCGTCAGTTGCCCATCACCAGGCCTCCATCAATGTTGATGGCCTGACCGGTCATGTAATCGGAGTCGGCGGACGCGAGGAAGGCGACGAGTCCCGCCACGTCTTCGGGACGCTCGGGCCGCCCGAGCGGAATGCCAGCGGTCCGACGCTTCCAGGCTTCGCCCGTCGCCCAGCCTTCGATCGCCGACCATTCGGCATCGAGCCTTTCCCACAGCGGCGTTTGCACCACACCGGGGCAGATGCAGTTCGACGTGACACGGTGTGGAGCGAAGGCCTGGGCGGCGGTTCGCGCGAGGCTGACCACCGCTGCCTTCGAGGCGGCATACGGGGCGGTGAGTGGGAGGCCACCCCGATAGGCCGCAATGGACGCGGTGTGGATCATCTTTCCCCGCAGCTCGGAGCCCGCGATCGGATCCTGTTGGATCATGCGCCGCGCGGTCGCCTGGAGCACGAAGAAGACGGCCTTGAGATTGACGTCCATCAGGCGATCCCAGTCGGCGGGCGTGACGTCGAGCAATGGCTTGCCCTGGATGATTCCGGCGTTGTTGAAGAGAACGTCGAGGCGGCCCCAGCGCTGCCAGGCGGCGTCCAGCATCGCCTCGATGTCGCCTGCGCGTGTGACGTCGGCCCGCACGGCGTGCTGGCCGAGCTCGGCGGCGAGCTTCGCGGCCGCGCCCCCATCCACGTCGGCGATGAGCACGCGAGCGCCGTCGGCCGCCAATCGCCTGGCGCACGCGGCGCCGATCCCGCTGGCGCCACCGGTGATCAACACGGTGCGGCCGGTCAATGTCCTGTTTGCCATGCCGGGATTATGGCATCAGTGTCACGGCGGAAAATGTCGGGGGAGAACGCCCGGACGTGGAATGGCGGCGCCCGCCAAATAGTCGTGGAACAAGAGGGGCGTCCGTGGCACGGCTGTAGCGGATGACATCTGGTATGATGATGGCCATGTGGCGGCTGCTCGGGGGGCTCTTCGTGGTGCTGCTGACGACGATTGGATCCGCGTGGGCCCAGCAGATCGAGATCGAGGCGCCAGTCCCCGAACGTCCACGTCCGCCGCTGCTCCTTCCGCCGGGCGACCTTTACGAGACGACGCGCCCGTTCGACTTCAGCCACTACGCGAATCCGCCGCTCGTGAACTTCGATCCGGCCTTCATCGGGCCGCTTTCGACGAAGTTCGAGACGCCGACGAGCACTGGCCGGGTGGGCTTCGCTGGATGGATCTCACCGAACACGCCGGTGGGAGCCGAGCAGACGGGACAGCGTCAGGATCCGGGCTGGTTCGCGCTGGGGTTCACCATCGAGTGGGGCGGGCCACCACCCTCTCCGCCGGCGAAGCGGCCGCCCTTACGCTGATCGAATGATCGTCTTCCTCAGGCCGGAGCCGGCCTGATGGCACTCCTTCGCGGCAACTTGCACGCCCACACGACGTTCTCGGATGGCGTGCTGCCTCCGGAGCGGCTCATCGCCGAGTACGAGACGCTCGGCTATGACTTCCTCGCGATCACCGACCACGATGACCTGATCACCGAGGGCTACTGGGAAGCGATCGCCAAGCTCGCTCCCAAGCTGCTGCTGTTCTCGGGCGTCGAGCTCTCGTGGGCCGAGTTCCCGCAGCACGTGGGGCGTGTGAAGGGCGATCGCGAAACGCTGCACGTGCTCAATCACCCGGCGCGCTACCGGCTGAGCGTGCGCGACACGCTCACGCGGATTCGCCGCATCACCGCCCAGGGAATCAACCTCGACGCGATCGAGATCACCGACACCGGTCTCTACCGCCCCGTCTACGACTCGTCGGAGATCCCGCTGGCGAAGATCGCCACCGACGACGCCCACCAGCCGGTGCACTTCGGGCGCGCCTGGATCGAGGTCGATGCGCCGCGCTCGCGCGACGCCATCATCCGCGCCATCCGGGCCGGCAACTTTCGTCTCGGGTTCCGTCAGGGCAACCTCGCGCTCTAGCGAACCGACTCGCCGGTCTGTGGTAGCCTTGGCCGGCGAACACGCCCATGCAGACCATTCGGATCGGCCACAGCCCGGACGCCGACGACGCGTTCATGTTCTACGCCCTCACCGCGGGCAAGGTGACCATTCCCGGCGCGCGCGTCGAGCACGTGCTCGAGGACATCGAGTCATTGAACCGCCGGGCGCGGACCGGAGAGTTGGAGGTGACCGCCGTCTCGGCGGCGACCTACGTGCTCGTCGCGGATCGTTATCGCCTGATGGATGCCGGCGCGTCGATGGGCAAGGGCTACGGCCCGATTCTTGTGGCGCGCGAGCCGATCGCCGAGCGCGAGATTCCCCGGCGCGTCGTCGCCATTCCGGGCAGTCACACCACCGCGTCGCTCCTCTTGCGTATGTACCTGCCGGAGGAACCTCCGCTGATCGAGGTCGCGTTCGACAAGATCCCCAGCGCGGTGCTGGAGGGCCAGGCCGATCTTGGCCTGCTCATCCACGAGGGGCAGATCACCTATTCTTCGATGGGCCTGGTGAAGGTGCTCGATCTCGGCGAGCGCTGGCAGCGCGAGACCGGCCTTCCGCTGCCCCTCGGCGTGAACGTGATGCGCCGCGACCTCGGCGAGCCGATGCACGTCGCGATCTCACGGGGCCTGCGCGACTCCATCGCCTGGGCCCACGCGCACGTGGACGAGGCGCTCGAGTACGCGATGCGCTACGGGCGGGGGATCGACAAGGAGACGTGCCGGCGCTTCGTGCTGATGTACGTCAACGACTACACGGTCACGCTGGGCGCCGAGGGGCGGGCGGCGCTGGAGCGGCTGTTCACGAAGGCCCAGCAGCAACGCCTCATCGCCGCCGTTCCCCCGCTCGACGCGATCTGACCTCGCCGATTACCAGGCCTTGACGATCTCGTAGGTGGTGGTGCGCTGGACCGGCGCGAAGCCGGCCTCGCGGATCAGCGCCGTGATGTCCTCGACGGTGATCGTGTTCACGTAGTCGGCGGCCTTGTGCACGTTCTCCTCGAACAGCGTCCCACCCCAGTCGTCGGCGCCGAAGTGGAGCGCGATCTGGCCGGCGCGCTTGCCCTCCGAGAACCACGACGCCTGGATGTGCTCGAAGTTGTCTAGATAGAGACGCGAGGCCGCCAGCATTCGAAGGTACGCGTTGGGGCCCTTGTAATGCTTGATCCACTTCTCGAGCAGCGTGTTGCCGGGCTTGAACGACCACGGCACGAACGCCGTGAAGCCACCGTGCGCGTCCTGTAATTCGCGGATCGCCTCCCAGTGATCGACCACGTCGTCCGGGGTTTCCACGTGGCCGTACATCATCGTGGCCGTGGACTTGAAACCCCGCCGGTGCGCGTCGCGGTGGACGTCGAGCCAGGCGGCCGGGCCGCCCTTCTTGGGCTCGATGCGCGTGCGCACGCGCTCGGACAATATCTCGGCGCCCCCGCCGGGAATCGTCCGCTGTCCCGCCTCCCACAGGCGATCGAGGACGTCGCCGATCGTAAGATGGCTCACCATGGCCATCGTCTGGATCTCCGACGCGGTGAAGAAGTGTGGGGTGACCTGAGGAAACCGCCGGCGCGTCTCCGTGACGAGGTCCAGATAGTACTGAAGCGGTAGGGCCGGGTTGTGGCCGCCCTGGAGCAGCACCGTCGTCGCGCCCTTGGACGCCGCGAACTCGATCTTGGCCAGCACTTCGTCCACCGTGAGCGTCCACGCCTCGGGATCGCCCGGCTTCCGATAGAAGGCGCAGAACTGGCAGTCGGTGATGCAGACGTTCGTGTAGTTGGGGTTCGAGTCGATGACGAACGTCACGCGCTTGTCGGGGACGCGCGCGAACCGAACCTCCTGGGCGAGAGCCCCCAGCTCGAGGAGCCCGGCCTCGGCGAGGAGGAACCGGCCCTCGTCGCGATCGAGTCGCTTTCCGTTGCGCGCCTTGTCGGCGATGCGATCGAGCACTAGTTCCACACCTGCACGACGTTGTAGAGCGCGTCGCGCTCGACGGCGATCTTGCCGGCATCGTGGATCATCCGTACGAGCTGCTCGCGGGCGACGCCCGCCGGCGTCTCGGCGCCCGAGAGGTGCTGGATGCGCTCGTCCTCCAGCGTGCCGTTGACGTCGTCGGCGCCGAAGTTGAGCGCGATGGACGCCGTCTCCTCGCCCAGGGTCACCCAGTACGCCTCGACGTGGGGGAAGTTGTCGAGCATCAGCCGGGACGTGGCGATCGTCTTGAGGCTATCGGCGGGCGGCGTCTGTCGGGGCACGAGCTTCGTCGTCGCCACCTGGTAGGCGAGGGGGACGAAGGTGAGGAACCCACCAGAGGCGTCCTGCTGCTCGCGCAGCCTCACCAGGTGATCGACGCGCTCGGCCAGCGTCTCCACGTGGCCGTACAGCATCGTCGCGTTGGTGGGAATGCCGAGGGCGTGGGCGATACCGTGGATCTCGCACCAGCGCTCGGGATCGGCCTTGCCGGTGTACTTGAGGAGGCGGGCCAGCCGGGACGAGAAGATCTCGGCGCCTCCGCCTGGCATCGAGCGCAGGCCGACGGCCTTGAGACGGGCCAGCGCCTCCTTGGGCTCGATCTTCCAGCGCCGCCAGAAGTAGTCGATCTCGGCGGCGGTGAACGCCTTGATCTGGACTTCGGGATGCGCGTGGTGGATCGCCTCGATCATCCGCTCGTAGTACTCGAACGGCCACTCGGGATGGTGACCGCCCACGATGTGCACCTCGCGCACGCCGTCCTTGACCATCGCGACCATGTCCTCGATGGAGTGCTCGTAGGCGCCGGCTTCGCCCTTCTTGCGCGCGAAGCCGCAGAACGTGCACGAGAGCACGCAGAGGTTGGTCGGAGTCACGTGGCGGTTGATGACGAAGTAGACGCGATCGGCCTCGCGACGGCGCTTGGCGTGATCGGCCATGCGCCCGACGCCGAGGAGATCCTCGGTCTCGAGCAAGGTCAGGCCCTCGGCGGCGGTGAGCCGCGCACCCGCCTGAACTTTGTCCCAGATCGGCGTCAGCCGCCCGTCGGAAAATCGCACTGGCTGTGTCCTCCTCGCTTCCGGTCCGGGCCGCCTTCGGCACGGCCGGTCTGCATGCTAAAGGTGCGTCAGGATGAGTGTCAAGATTTCGCGCGGTGGTATCCTGATTTCTGTTTCCGGACGATCAGAAAGGAGAAGCGCTCGATGCACACTCGTCGCAGTTTCCTCAAGGGCGCGGTCGCTGCGACGGCCGCGGTGGCCGCCGGCCCCACGATCCTGGTGCGCGATGCCCGGGCAGCCGGACAGCTGAAAATCTTACAGTGGAGTCACTTCGTCCCCGCCTACGACAAGTGGTTCGATCCGTGGGCCAAGGAGTGGGGCAGCAAGCACGGAGTGGACGTCACCGTGGACCACGTCGGGTTCGCCGACGTCGTTCCGCGCGCGACCGCGGAAGTCGCCGCCCAGTCCGGTCACGACATCCACATGTTCCTCGGGCTGGCCAGCGCCTTCGAGGAGCACGTGATCGACCTCGCCGACGTCGTGACGAGCCTCGAGAAGAAATACGGCAAGCCGGTGGAGCTGGCGCGTCGCTCGACCTACAACCCGTTCACCAAAAAGCAGTTCGCGCTCTCCGACATGTGGGTGCCCGATCCCGGCAACTACCACAAGGAAGTGTGGACGAAGATCGGGATGCCGAACGGCCCGGTGACGTATGACGACCTCGTGAAGGCGGCGCCGGAGATCAAGAAGGTCGCCCCCCAGATGCAGATCCCGATCGGTGTCGGCCTCTCCCAGGACATCGACTCCAACATGGCCGTGCGCAACATCCTCTGGTGCCATGGCGGCTCCATCCAGGACAAGGATGGCAACGTGGTCCTCAACTCTCCCGAGACGCTGCGCGCGCTCGAGTACACCAAGAAACTCTACTCGGTCGGCATGACCCAGGCCGTGCTTTCGTGGAACGCCGCCTCCAACAACCAGGCGTTCAACGCCCAGGAGACGGCGTACATCCTCAACTCGATCTCCGCCTATCGCACGGCCCAGGACAACAAGCTGCCCGTGCTGGAGAACTACTTCTTCACGCCAGCGCTCAAGGGCCCGACCGGCATTCAGCTCGCCTCCGAGCACGTGATGTCCGGTTACGTCGTGTGGAAGTTCTCGAAGAACCAGGACGTGGCCAAGGAGTTCCTGGTCGCGCTGGTCGATGCCTCCCGTGACTCGATGCTCGGCTCGAAGCTCTACAACTTCCCGTCCTTCTACGGCGCGGCCGCCGATCCCGGCACGCCGCTCGCCAGGAAGCAGGAATCGGGCGCGGCCTGGATCACCGCCCAGTGCAACAAGGATCCGTTCGGCTCTGCCCCGGCCGACAAGCTCGCGCTGCTCGCCAAATCGCTGCCGTGGTCGACGAACCTCGGGTATCCCGGCTACGCCAACCCGGCCGAGGGCGAGATGTTCGACACGTACGTGATCACCGACATGTTCGCCAAAGCGGCCACCGGCGCCATGGCGCCGAAGGACGCGATGCTGGAGGCCAACACACGAGCTCGCCAGATCTTCGACAAGTGGCGGGCGAAGAAGATGGTGGGTGGCGGCGGCAAAGACAAGTAGTGGACCGGACCGCCGGGCTGTCCATGGCCGTGCCGGCCGCGCGGCGACGCCGGGGTCTCCGGCGCGCCGAGCGGCTGCTCGGCGTCGTCATGCTGGCCCCGGCGCTCCTGTACATCGTCCTGCTGGTGGCGGTGCCCTTCCTGCTCGCCGTGTTTCTATCGCTCACGAACTCGTCGGCGGGCAGCCTGGAGTTCTCGTTCGTCGGCCTCCAGAATTTCAAGAACGTGATGGCGAGCCCGGTCTTCCAGCGGGCGCTGCGCAACACGTTCACGTTCACGCTCATCTCTCAGGTGGCCGTGATCCTTCTCGGCAACGTGCTGGCCCGCGCGCTGCTCAAGCGCTTTCGCGGCAAGTCGCTGGCGCGCTTCCTGATCCTGATGCCGTGGGCGGCGCCGATCTCGCTGGCCACGCTGAGCTGGCTGTGGATCTTCGATTCCACCTTCAGCGTCATCAACTGGCTGCTGAAGGTGGCCGGCTGGCTCGGCCCCGGTCAGTGGTACTACTGGCTCGGCGATCCCACGCTCGGCATGGTGGCGATCATCACCGTCCACGTGTGGCGCATGCTGCCGTTCTCGACCGTCATTCTGCTGGCCGGGCTCACGTCGATTCCCAACGAAGTCCACGAGGCGGCCGACCTCGACGGCGCCGGCCCTCTCGGCAAGACGATCTGGATCACCATCCCCATGATGCTGCCGATCCTCACGGTCGCGCTACTCTTCGGCGTCGTCTTCACCTTCACCGACATGAGCGTGGTCTACCTGCTGACCCGGGGCGGCCCCTACAACTCGACCCACGTGCTGGCCAGCCTCGCCTTCCAGGACGGCGTGCTCGGAGGTGACGTGGGCCGGGGCGCCTCGGTGGCCATCTTCCTGCTGCCCGTGCTGGTGATCCTCGCGGTCACGATGCTGCGCGTGTCGCGGCGCGCCGAGGTGGCGTGATGGCGGCGCGGCGGGGACGACGACTGGCGGCGACGCTGGGCCACCGCGTGCTCATCCTCTTCTTCGTCGTGTTCGCGGTGTTCCCCTTCTACTGGATGGTGGTGACCACGTTCAAGCAGAACGCCGACCTCTACGTGGGCGCCTCCAATACCGCCCACAACCCGTTCCTCTTCAACCGCCCGCCGACGCTCGAGCACCTGGCCACGCTCTTCGGCCAGACCCTCTACTCGACCTGGCTCTTCAACACGCTGTTCGTCGGTCTCATCGTCGTCGGGATCACGCTCGTGCTGGCAGTACCCGGGGGCTACAGCCTGGCGCGGCTCACGGGGGCGTGGGGCGAGCGGTTGAGCATCGGGATCTTCCTGACGTACCTGGTGCCGTCCACGCTCCTCTTCATCCCGTTTTCGCGCCTGATCGCGATGCTCGGGCTGCAGAACAGCACGTGGTCGCTGGTCCTGATCTACCCGACGTTCACGGTGCCCTTCTGCACCTGGCTCCTCATGGGATTCTTCAAATCGTTGCCCAAGGAAGTGGAGGAGTCGGCCATGGTCGACGGCTGTGGCCGGATCGGCGCCATCTGGCGCATGGTGCTCCCACTGTCGATTCCCGGTCTGCTGACGGTGGTGATTTTCGCGCTGACGCTGGTCATCCAGGAGTTCGTGTACAGCCTCACGTTCATCTCGTCGGTCGAGAAGATGACGGTGAGCGTGGGCGTGCCCGTCGCGCTCATCCGGGGTGACGTCTACTACTGGGGCTCGCTGATGGCGGCGTGCCTGCTGACCAGCCTTCCCATCGCCGTCGTCTACAACTTCTTCCTCGACCGGTTTATCGCGGGGCTCACGGTCGGCGCCGTGAAATAGGCCGGGGCCCTCCGAGACCGAGTGATAGGCTCGGCTCGCCGCCTCGACGGCGTCTCACCTCGCACTGCCACGCGGGGCTCACGGTCGGGGCCGTGAAGTAGCGGGGTCTTCCGAGGCCGCGGAGCGGGCGTGAGGGGGCATGCTATCCTACGCGGACATGACGCCGAGCGGCCGGCGCTACTTCGACGAGATCGAGGTCGGTGAGGAGTTCGAGTCGCCCGGGCGAACGGTGACCGAGACCGACATCGTCCTCTTCGCCGGGCTGTCCGGCGACTACAACGTCCTCCACACCGACGCCGAGTTCATGAAGAAGTCGATCTTCGGCGAGCGCATCGCCCACGGCCTCCTCGGCCTCGCCATCCAGTCCGGACTCTTCTATCGGACGGGACGCGTCTTCGCCACGCTCGCTTTCGTCGGCCTCAAGTGGAAGTTCAAGGGCCCGATCAAGATCGGCGACACGATCCGCCTGCGCACGCGGGTCGCAAGCAAGCGCGAAACGGCGAAGGCCGATCGCGGCCTGGTCGTCGTCGAGCGCACGGTGGTGAACCAGCGCGACGAAGTCGTTCAGGAGGGCGAGACCGAACTGCTGGTGGAGCGACGCCCGGCATGACGGTGGCCGCCACCCACACGTTCTTCGAGGACACCAAGCTCAACGATCTCGTGACGAGCCCCGCCATGACGCTGACCGAGGCCCACCTGTCGCTGTACAGCGGTGTCACCGGCGACCTGGCGATCGAGCCGGGCGCCGTCGCGGAACTGCTGCCGCTCTGCCTGAGCATCGGCCTGGGCTGGCGAGTGCCGCAACCGCCCCTCGCGGTTCTCGCCTTCATGTCGATGGACTACCAGATCGTCCGCCCCCTCCGCGTCGGCGACACGGTCTACGGTACGTCGCGCGTCGTCAGCCGGCGGACGATGCGCGAGGGCGGCATCGTCATCGAGGACCACGAGATCATCGACCAGCGGGGCGAGGTCGCGCAGCGCGGCCGCTTCACCTTCCTGGTGGCAAGGAGACCAGCATGACCTTCGATCCCCGGCACAAGAGCCGCGTCCTCCTCGACGGCGCCGATCGCGCCGCCGCGCGCTCCTACTTCCGCGCCGTCGGCTTCACCGACGAGGATCTCCGGAAGCCGCTCGTCGGCGTGGCCCACTGCTGGATCGAGCTGACGCCGTGCAACGCGAACCACCGCAAGCTGGCCGAGAAGATCAAGGAAGGGATCCGCGCCGCCGGCGGCACGCCGATCGAGTTCAACACGATCTCGGTGACCGACGGCATCGCCATGGGCACCGAGGGCATGAAGGCCTCGCTCATCAGCCGGGACTGGATCGCCGACTCCGTCGAGCTGGTCGTGCGTGGCCACCTCTTCGACGCGTTCGTGGGCATCTCGGGCTGCGACAAGACGATTCCGGCCATGGTGATGGCGATGGCGCGGCTCAACCTGCCGAGCGTCATGCTCTACGGCGGCTCCATCATGTACGGCGAATATCACGGCCGGCGGCTCACCGTGCAGGACGTCTTCGAGGCCATCGGCGCGTGCAACGCCGGAAAGATCGGCCCCGACGAGCTCCACGCCATCGAGTGCGCGGCCTGTCCGGGCGAGGGCGCCTGCGGCGGACAGTTCACCGCCAACACGATGGCCACCGCGTTCGAGATGCTCGGCGTCTCGCCGATGGGCTTCAACGACGTGCCCGCGGCCGACGCTCAAAAAGCGGAGATCGCGTTCCAGACCGGCCGCATGGTGATGGATCTGCTCGGCAAGGGGATGCTCCCGCGCCAGATCATCACCAAGAAGTCGCTGCACAACGCGATCGCCGGCGTGATGGCGACCGGCGGCTCCACCAACGCCGTCCTCCACCTGCTCGCCGTCGCCAAGGAAGCCGGTGTCCAGCTCGACATCGACGAGTTCGACCGGATCTCGCGCCGGACGCCACTCTTGGCCGACATGAAGCCGTGGGGCAGCTATACGGCGCCCGAGATGCACGAAGCGGGCGGCATGCCCGTCGTGGCCAAGCGACTGCTCGAGGCGGGGCTGCTCAACGAGAAGGAGATGACCGTCAGCGGCAAGACGATCGGCGAGGCCGCCCGCGCCGCGCGCGAAGCGCCGGGTCAGAAGGTGATCCGCCCGCTCTCCAACCCGCTCGCTCGCCATGGTGGCCTGGCTATCCTCAAGGGCAACCTCGCGCCCGATGGTTGCGTGGCCAAGCTCGCCGGCCACAGCGATGACACCTTCCGCGGCCGCGCCCGCGTGTTCAATCGCGAAGAGGATGCGTTCCTGGCCATCAAGGCCGGGAAGATCAAGGCGGGCGACTTCATCGTCATCCGGTACGAAGGCCCGCGGGGCGGGCCCGGAATGCGCGAGATGCTCCACGTCACCGGCGCGCTGCAAGGCGCCGGCCTCGGCCCCACCGTCGCGCTGATGACCGACGGCCGCTTCTCGGGCGCGAGCCACGGCCTCATGGTGGGTCACGTGGCGCCCGAGGCCGCGGTCGGTGGGCCAATCGCCGCCGTCAAGGACGGGGACACCATCGTCCTCGACGTCAAGAAGCGCTGCCTCGACGTCGAGCTGTCGGCGGCGGAGCTCAAGAAGCGCCTCAAGGCCGCCAAGCCGCCGAAGCCGCGCTACACGTGGGGTGCGCTCGCGAAGTACGCGCGTCTGGTGTCGTCGGCGTCGGACGGTGCCGTGACCGGCTGAGCCGGCGCGCCCGTGGCGCGACTGCTCGTGATCTGCGTCGGGGGCGCGGTCGGAACGGGTCTCCGCTACCTCACGACCGTGCTCGCCATCCGCTGGCTCGGCGCCGAATTCCCGTACGGCACGCTGATCGTGAACCTCGTCGGCTCGTTCCTGATCGGCCTGATCCAGCAGATCGGCATGGAGTCGCTGATGCTGTCCGACGATGTCCGCCTCTTCCTGACGACCGGCGTGATGGGCGGCCTCACCACCTACTCGGCGTTCAGCTACGAGACCGTGAGGCTGTTCGAGTCCGGGGCCTGGACGGAGGCGTCGATCAACGTGGTGCTGACGACGGTGGCGTGCTTGATCCTCTGCTTCACGGGCATGCTGGTCGGACGAACGCTCGTTGCCGCCCGGCCGTGAGGCTCAGCCGGCGGCGACGGCCTTCCGGACCTCGGCGAGCCGCGCCAGCGAGCCGATGATCTTCGCCTGGTCGTCGACGAGATGGCGGACGATGACGTCGGTGTAGCCCATGGCGCCGAGCCGTCTGAACTTCTCCGTCACCGTTGGAACGTCGCCCCACACGAGGGCGCTCGGCTCGATCCCACGGTAGCCCCGGTCCACCACGGCGCGCGCGGTCTTCTCGGCTTCCTTCGCCGATTCGCCCACGTAGATGTCGCGACGGATCGCGATGGCCGTCGGCGTGCGCTTGTGCGTTGCGCAGCGCGCGCGATAGTAATCGATCGCCGTCTTCGCCTGCTCGAACGTCGGCTCGGGAGAGACCAGCCAGCCCTCGGCGAGACGGGCGGCCCGGTCGATGGCCGGCTCCGCGGTACCGGCGATCCACACCTCGACCGGCTCGGCGGGCCGCAGCGCCAGCCGCGCGTTCTCGAGATGGAAGCGATGATCGCTGCTCACGACCTCGCCGGCGAGCAAACGCCGGATGATGCCGAGCGACTCCTCGAACGCCGACGGCCGCTGCTTGATGTTGGCGCCCATGGCGAGGAATTGCGCCTCGTCGTAGCCCAGGCCGGCCTGCATGATGAAGCGGCCGCGCGCGATGGCGGCGAGCGTGCCGATCTGCTCGGCGACCAGCACCGGGTTCCACAGCGGGAGCAGGAACAGGCACCCGGCGGGCTTGTCGCCCCACTCCGCCAGCAGACGGCCCATGATCGGGACGTTCTGGTAGTACGGCCCCGGTGTCGCGTGGTGATCGCCGACGAAGAGCGAATCGAGCCCGGCACGCTGCGCGGCGGCCGTGCGCTCGACCAGGAAGCGCGCGGTCTCGCGCGGGTCGCGAACCTTGTGGGCGCTGGTCAGCGAGATGCCGACGCGCATCACGCGGGCCGAAAGCGGTGGCTGCCGTTCTCGCGCGCGACGTAGCCAGGACGCGGGAAGTGGGCGGCGAGGACGAGGATACCGGTGTCGGCATGCCGCTCGATGAAGGCCCGGCGCGTCCGCGCGGCGTGCTGGCCGTCGTAACAGAAGCGGCTCGACCACTGCGGCTCGGCGACCTGCACCACCCGGTGCATCAGATCGCCGGAGAAGACGGCCTCCCCGGCCTTCGTCCTGAGCCGGACGCAGACGTGACCCGGGGTATGGCCCGGCGAGGGCTCGAAGCTGAGCCACGGGTCGATCGTGTGGCTGGAGTCGACCAGCGTGGCTCGCCCGGCCTCGACGATGGGCACCACGCTGTCGGCGATGCACTCGTCCTTTTCGTGGCGCCAGTACTCCCACTCCTCGCCTGGGATCACGTACGTCGCCCGCGGAAAGGTCGGCACCCAGCGGCCGTCGACCCATCGCGTGTTCCAGCCGACGTGATCCACGTGCAGATGCGTGCACACCACGACGTCCACGTCGTCCGGAGTGACGCCGGCGACGGCGAGGTCGTCGAGGAACGTGCCACGGCGCATGTGCCAGAGCGCCGAGCCCTCGCGGTTCTTGTCGTTGCCGATGCAGGTGTCGATGAGGACGGTCGTCCGGGGCGTCTTGACGACGAAGGACTGGATGCGCGAGCCGAGGTCGTTCGTGCCTTCGTCCCAGAAGTGGGGCCGCAGCCAGCGATGATGGCGGGCCACGGCATCCGCGGTCGAATCGGGAAGCATCGACGTCGTGGCGAACGACGAGCGGGGGATCTCGACGACCGGGCGCACACTGACGTCTCCCAACGTGATCGGAGGCATGACGCTCATGGCCGGTCAAGATACCATTGAATGCGTGACGGGTGCCGCGGCGAAGACGAGCGGGATCAGTTCCACCTTTCTCGGGCTGCTGGGCACCGAGCCGCTCGCCGGGTCGGGCGTGCTCGACGTCGGTACGGGATGGGGAAGGCTGGCGCTCGAGCTCGCGCCGCGCTGTCGCCGCATCGTCGGGATCGACCGAGAGGTTGCGCTGATCGAGGACGCGCGCCGACGGGCGGCCGCGGCCGGGGTCGCCAACGCCGAGTTCGTCGTGGCCGATGCCGAGGCTGGCGAGTATCACGCCTTCACACCCGACGTGGTCGTCGCCCATCTGTGCATGTCGGACGCGATCGTCGAGCGGGCTGGCCGGGTGCTGGCGCCCGGGCGCGCCTTCGGCTTCGTGGCGTTCGAGGCCGAGCAGTGGCGCGAGACAGGGCGACGCTCGCGCTTCGCCTACGATGAGTCGCGGGCTCGTGCCGTGCTCGACGCCAACGGGTTCGTGGTTGAGCACCTCGAGATCGAGCGCGAGACGCAACAGTACGCCTCCCTGGAGGCCGCGCTGGCTGCGGTGGTGGGACTGGAGGACAAGTGGCGGAGTGACGGCCGCTGGTTCCGGTACATCAAGTACCTGGAGGAGGGCGGGCGAACGCTCACTCGCAGCCATCTGATCGTCAAGGCGCGCCGGCGGTGACGCTGACCACGCGCGCGTTAACCGTCGCCGTCCGCGACCGCGCGCGCGCCCTCGGCTTCGATCGCGTGGCGGTGGGACCGGCGGGGCCGGCCGCCCACGGCGCCGCGTTCGAGCGCTGGCTCGACGCCGGGTACGCCGGCGAGATGGCCTACATGGAGCGGACGCGCCACCAGCGTCTCGATCCTTCGCGGCTCCTACCCGGCGCTCGCTCCGTCATCGCGGTGGCGATGCTCTACGCGCCGGCCGAGCGTGCGGCGGCGACACAGGGAAAGATCGCCAGATATGCCGGTGGCCGTGATTATCACGACGTCATACGGCCGCGGCTCAACACGCTCGCGCGCTTCATCGAGGACGCCGCCGGCGGCGAGACTCGCAGCCGCGCCGCCGTCGACACGAGCGCCGTCCTCGAGCGCGATCTCGCCGCTGCCGCCGGGCTCGGCTGGATCGGGAAGAACACCAATCTCATCGATCCCGATCTCGGCTCGTACTTCTTCATCGGCATCGTCTTGACGACCGCCGAGCTCGAAGCCGACGCCGCGCAAGCCGACCGCTGCGGCACCTGTCGCGCGTGCCTCGACGCGTGCCCGACCCAGGCGTTCGTCGGGCCGTTCACGCTCGACGCCCGGCGCTGCATCTCGTATCTCACGATCGAGCATCGCGGCTCCATCGCCGCCGATCTCCGGCCGGGCATCGGCGACTGGCTCTTCGGATGCGATGTCTGCCAGGAAGTGTGTCCCTGGAACCGCAAGGCCCCGTCGGCCCGGGAGCCCGCGCTCAGTCCGGACGAGCCACTGGCGGCGGTCACGCTCCTCGGCCTCGATGAGGACGCGTTTCGCGCGCGCTTTCGTGGCTCAGCGCTGACCCGCGCCAAGCGGTCCGGGCTTCGCCGGAACGCTGCCATCGTGTTGGGGAATCTCGGCGACGGCTCGACGCGAGCTGATCTTCTCAGCGCGGCGGACGATGCGGATCCAGCCGTCGCCGACGCCGCAACCTGGGCACTGGAGAAATTACAACCGTGAGCTGATTCAATGGCTCGGGCTTTGCTCCCTTTGACCACACAGACGCGTCCATTTCAGGTGAAGGAGTCCGAACCATGGACCAGAAAGAGCATCAGATGGACCCCGACCGGGACGATCAGAAGAGCGGCCGTCCCGTTCAGCTCGACAAGGACAAGCAGGGCCAGCAGCACGGCGGTGAGCCGCAGCCCCAGCAGAACCCGCAGCAGCAGGGTGGCCAGCCCCAACCGGCCGGCCGGCCCATGCCCGAAGAGCACAAGAAGTAACAACGGGCAACGAGCCCGAGCGGCTCGATGGCGCCCCGGTGGCTCGCCGCCGGGGCGTCGTTCTGTCTTCGCGCACGCCTGCGGTATCCTGCTTCCGATGCCGGTTCCGGCCATGGTGGTCGGCTTCTCGCTCTGGGTCGCGACGGCTGGTGGGAGCGATCTGCCACGGCCGTACCAGGATGCGCTCGACGCTCTTCGTACCTCGAACGAGCCCTCGGCCCGCGCGCTTGCCGCCATCGCCGTCGCTCATGGCTTCCGCGACGTGCCGTTGTCCGACCCGGCCGACGTCGTGGATGCGCTCAGCGACGCCATGCAGGCGGATGCCGATCCGACGGTGCAGGCGATGGCGGCGTACGCGCTCTGCGTGCTCCGTGATTTGCGAGGCGTGCCTCGGCTGATCGGCGCCATCCAGTCCACCGTCGCCCGCGGTCTCGATCCTCAGGGGCGATTCAGCGATGCCGTGCCGCTACCGGTGCCGTATCTCTATCGCGCGCTGGGCCATGCCGGCGGGCGCGAGGCCACCTGGTTCTTGATCGAGGCCGCGCGGACGGGTCCAGTCCGAGCACGCGTCGTGGCCATCGCCGCGCTCGGCTTCGTCCTGGGCGACGGCGGCGAGGTCGAGCGGGCCCTGACGACGTTGAGCGGCGATCCTGATCCCACCGTTCGTAACGCTGCCCGCTACGTCATGAGCGAGCGCAAGCCACGGAGCGGAAAGCGATGAGATTGCGTCACCTCGATCACTTCGGCGTCGACGTCGCCGATCTCGCGCGCGCCGAGCGGTTCTACACGGATGTCCTCGGCATGACGGTACAGATGCGGCTGCCCGACCAGGTGCTCCTGCGTTATGGCGATGGCGCCTGCGCGCTCTTCCTCAAAGCGGATCGGCGACCAGGCGGGCGCGAGCAGATCGACAATCCGCTCGGCAAGTCGCACCACGCCTTCCTGGTGGAGTATGCCGAGCTCGAGAGCGCCCTCGAGCTGTTCGAAGCGCAGGGGATCCCGTACCACGCCCCCATCGATTGGGGCGACCACAACTGCCTCTACTTCCTCGATCCCGACGGCAACCTTTTGGAGCTCGTCGGCTATCGTTGAGACGAGAGGTATCACGCCCGGTTGTCAGGGGAGGGACAGCGTCACGTGCAGTCGCAACTCTGACCGGGCGGTGGCAGTGCGAGGTGAGGCCGTCCGACGGCCGAGCCGAGCGCTGAAATGATCGAAAGTGGTCGGTGAAAAGTGGCGGTGATATGCCCGGCGAACGGGCGCGAGCCCGGGTGCCCGTGCCCAGATGATGTACTATCCGTCGCGATGCTGACCACGAATCGGGCGGCCGCCGTCGCGCTCGGCGTGCTCGCCGTCGTCGTGCTCTTCGAGAGCCGTAAGCTCCCGCTCGGATCGCTCCACAACCCTGGTCCGGCGTACATGCCGGTGCTGCTCGCCCTCGCTTTGCTCGTCTTTGCGATTCTCGTCGCCTCGTATGGCGGCGCCTCGCGCGCCCTCGGCGCAGTCGGCTGGTCTGAATGGCGCCACGCCGCGGCCATCCTCGGCACGTGCGCGTTCGCGGCGATCGCGCTGGAGCGCCTCGGCTATCGGCTCACGATGGCGATCGCGCTCGGCTTCCTCATCGGCGTGATCGAGCGCCAGGGCGTGTTCGTGACGCTGACGCTGGCCGTCGCGCTCGCCGCCGGTTCGTACCTGCTCTTCGACACGCTCCTCCGCGTGCCGCTGCCGCGCGGCCCGTTCGGGCTCTGACCGCTCGCCGATGACGGAGACCGTTCACAACCTCCTCCTCGGCTTCTCCGTCGCGCTCTCCCCGCCGGTGCTGCTCTACGCGTTCGTGGGTTGCGTCGTCGGGACCATCGTGGGCGTGCTGCCCGGCGTCGGTCCCCTCGCCGGCATCAGCCTCCTGCTTCCGGCGACCTTCGGTCTCGACGCCACCAAGGCGATCGTCATGCTGGCCGGTATCTACTACGGCGCGAGTCGCGCTCATGTTTCTGGCTCCGCCGCTGGCGTCGTTCGCGCTGAGGTTCGGACCGCCCGAGTACTTCGCGCTGCTGATCCTGGGGCTCCTGGTGCTCGCCTATATGTCGAGCGGGTCGATGGTGAAGGCGCTGGCGATGGCGACGCTCGGCCTCCTCCTCGGCATGATCGGCATCGATCAGATGACCGGGTACTTCCGGTTCGCCTACGGCGTGGTCGAGCTGGGCGACGGGATCGGCGTCGTGCCCGTCGCCGTCGGCCTCTTCGGCCTTTCGGAGATTCTCGCCACCGCCGGCCAGGAAACGCCGCCGGCCGTCATCAAGCCGACGCTGCGTGAGCTGCTGCCGTCGCGCCAGGAGTGGAAGGACGCGAACTGGCCCATCTGGCGTGGCACGGTGCTCGGCTTCCTGATCGGGATCATCCCGGGCTCGGCGCACATCATCTCGTCGTTCGTGTCGTACGCGGTGGAGCGTCGGCTCGCCCGGCGACCGGAGGAGTTCGGGCAGGGCGCGGTGGCCGGAGTGGCCGGCCCTGAGTCGGCCAACAACTCGGCCACCTCCGGCGCGTTCGTGCCCATGCTGGCCCTCGGCGTTCCCTCGGGGCCGATCCCCGCCGTGATGCTGGCGGCGATGATGGTGCACGGCGTGTCGCCGGGGCCGCTCCTCATCAAGCAGCAGCCCGAGCTCTTCTGGGGCTTCATCGCGTCGATGTACGTCGGGAACGTCGTGCTGCTGATCCTCAACCTGCCGCTCGTCGGCGTCTTCGTGAACCTGCTGCGCGTGCCGTACCCGCTGCTCTATCCCGGGATCCTCGTCTTCTGCATCCTCGGCGTCTATGCGGTCAACTCGAGCGTGGTCGACGTCTGGATCATGCTCGTGATGGGGCTGGTCGGCTACCTGCTGCGCAAGCTCGAGTTCGAGCCGGCGCCGATCGTGCTCGGCGTGATCCTGGCGCCCATGATCGAGATGGCGCTGCGCCAGTCGCTCGCGATGTCCGACGGGCAGTACGCGATCTTCCTCACGCGCCCGATCGCCACGACCTTGCTCGCCGTCGGCGTCCTCCTCGTCCTGCTGAGCCTCAAATCACTCGTCACGCACGGCTTCGACTGGCGTGAGCGGATAGCGATGGCCGAAAAAGGAGAAGAGCTATGAGGCGTGCCCGCGTCCTCGTCGGCGTCGCGGCGCTAGCCGTGGTGGCCGGCATCGCCGGTGCTCAGGAGAGCTATCCGACGCGGCCCATCACGCTGGTGGCGCCGTTCCCGCCCGGCGGCGTTGCCGACCTGACTGCGCGGCCGGTGGCCGCGTCGCTGGAGAAGATCCTCAAGACGCCTGTCGGTGTCGTCAACAAGACGGGCGCCGCCGGCGCGGTGGGCATGCAGTACGTGGCGACGAGCCGGCCCGACGGCTACACGCTGCTGCTCGCGCTGTCCTCGATCTCGATCATTCCCGAGGCCGACAAGATCTTCGGCCGGCCGCCGGCCTTCACCATCGAGCAGTTCGCCCCGATTGCCCTGGTCTCCGCCGACCCGACGGTCCTGGTGGTCCGCGCCGAGAGCCCATGGAAGACGGCCCGGGAATTCATCGAGGACGCCCAGAAGAGGCCCGGGCAGATCTCCTACAGCTCGTCGGGCGTTTACGGAACCCTCCACATGGCGATGGCGCTCCTCGAGCACGCGGCCAACGTGAAGCTGCGCCACGTGCCCTATGCCGGCGCCGGGCCCGCGCTCACCGCGATCCTGGGCGGCCACGTGGATGCGTTGGCCTCGGGGCCAGCCGTCGTCCTCCCCCACCTCAAGGCCGGGAAGCTGCGCGCGCTCGCCGGCTGGGGCGAGGCGCGCATGGCGTCGTTGCCCGACGTGCCCACGTTCAAGGAGCTCGGCTATCCGGACGCCGAGTTCTATATCTGGGCCGGAGTGTTCGCGGGGAAGGGGACGCCGGAGCCGATCCTGACCCGGCTGCGCGACGCGATGCGGCAGGTGGTCGCCGATCCAGATTTCAAGGGCGCCATGGACAAACTCGAGACCCCGATCGTGTTCAAGCAAGGGGAAGAGTTCCAGCGCTTCTTCGACGCCGATGCGCGCCGGCTCGCCGCCGGGGTACGCCGGGTCGGCCGGATCGAGACGAAGTAGCGTTCGCTCGTCGCGACCTCGCACCTGCGTGCTACAATTTCCGAGGTCATGGCGATTCTGAAGGTCGCGCGGCTTGGTCATCCCGTCCTGCGACAGCAGGCGCGAGCGCTCTCCCCGGCGGAGATTCGAACCCCCGCGACGCAGCAGTTCATCGACGACATGATCGAGACGATGCGCGAGTACAACGGCGCAGGACTCGCCGCCAATCAGGTCCACGTCCTCAAGCGCATCGCCGTCATCGAGGTGCAGGCCAACCCGCGCTATCCCGAAGCCCCGGAGATTCCGCTCACCGTCGTCATCAATCCCATCGTCACGCCGCTGACCGACGAGATGGACGAGGGCTGGGAGGGCTGCCTGTCGGTTCCCGACATGCGGGGCGTGGTGCCGCGCTACACGGCGGTGCGGCTCGAGTATCTCGACCGTGAAGGCTCGCGTCAGATCGTCGACGCCAAGGACTTCTTCGCTCGTGTCGCCCAGCACGAGACCGACCATCTCAACGGGCACGTGTACATCGATCGCATGCGTGACCTGTCCACTCTCTCCCACATTGCCGAGTGGCAGAGGTACTGGCTCGGCGTCCGTGAGCAGAGCGATTAGGGCATGAAGGGCGGTTCGCCCGAGGTCCTCGCCGTCGTCAAGGACCTCTTCTTCGTCGCCCGAATCCGTGAGACCGCTCGCCTGGCCGGCGTGCCCCTGGTCATCGCCCGCACCGTCGACGAGGTCGAGACGAGCGTCGACGGGCCCCGTCTCCTCCTCCTCGATCTGACCGGGGGCTTCGACTACGCGCGCATCTTCGACGCCGCCGAGCGCGCTGGCGTTCCCGTGCTCGCCTTCACGACGCACGCGCTCGCCCGCGAGACCCAGCCCTGGCACGCCCGCTGCGCCCGAGTGGTGACGAAGGAAACGCTGACGGCGGAGCTGCCCTCGCTGCTCCGGGAAGGTGTCGCCCCGTGATCGCCGAGGAGTTCGTCGCCACGCTTGGCGCCGAGAACCGCGTCCTCCTCGACCGCCTCGCGCCGGACGACACCCTCAAGCCCGAGGTGGAGGGCGAGCTCAACGTCGTCAACCTCCTGAAGGTCGCGCTCAAGAACGAGATCGAGGCCACCGAGATCGCGGCGCGCTGGCTCGTCGTCACCGACGACGTCGACGTGAAGATGGCCTTCGCCCGTCAGGCCGGAGACGAGGCCAAGCACTTCCGTATGATCCGCGACCGCCTGCGCGCTCTCGGCGTTCCCGCCACCGCCTACGCCAATCCACTGGGCAAGGGCTACGGGCCGCTGTTCAACTATCTCGACTCGCTCAAGACGACCGTCGAGCGCGTGGCCGCCGGTCAGTTCACGCGCGAGGCCATCGCCGTCGTCAAGAACCGGCAGTTCATCGAGTTCTGTGAGCGGGCGGGGGACCGGGAGACGGCCGCGCTCTATCGCGACGTCATCGAGCCCGACGAGCGCTATCACCAGGAGCTCGGCCGCGAGCTGCTCTTGCGCCTCGCCACGACGGCCGACGCTCAGGCGGCAGCCCGACAGGCGGCGCGGCGCACGCTCCAGCTGGCCGACGAGCTGCAGCGGGCGGCGCTCACCACCGCCGGCATCCACCACGCTCCGGGATGCTGATCGACGACGCGCTCCGGGCGTTCCGCGACGCCGTCTGCGGCGCCGAGCCTGAGATCGACCTGGCCCTGGGCGCGTTCGAGATCGCCCGCGTCGAGCATCCCGACATCGTGGCGCCGCGTGAGCAGCAACGTCTCGACGTCCTGGCCATCCGGTCAGGCGCCGGCGCCGTGGGCGATTCGGTGAAGGCGCTCCACCGGCTGCGCGAGTTCCTCTTCGAGGAGGAAGGCTTCAGCGGCAACGGCAACGACTACTACGATCCACGCAATAGCTGCCTGAACGACGTGCTCGACCGCCGGCTCGGCATTCCGATCACGCTCTCCGTGCTGATGATGGAGGTGGGCCGGCGCGTGGGCCTGCACATCCACGGTGTGGGGCTGCCCGGGCACTTCGTGGTGCGGGCGGACGTGGGCCCCGATCCCGTGCTGCTCGATCCCTTCGACGGCGGCGCCTTGCTGACGCCAGAGCGGGCGGCCGAAGTGGTGGCGCGCGCGCTCGGGCGACGGGCGCCGATCACCGAGCAGCACCTGGCCCCGGTGACCAAGCGGCAGATCCTCACGCGCATGCTGATGAACCTCAAGTCGATCTACGCCCAACGACGCGAATGGACGAAGGCGCTCGCGGTCTACGATCGGCTGCTGATCCTCGACGGCAGCGCCGCCGCCCACTTCCGCGACCGCGGCGCCGTCCACGTGCAGCTCGGTCATTTCCACAAGGGCGTGAGCGACTGGGAGCGCTATCTCACCCGGTGTCCGAAGGCCGAGGACGCCGACGCCGTACGCCACCAGCTCCGGCAGGTTCGCCAGCGGCTCGCCGCGCTGAACTGACGTGAGCAGGAGTGCCGCCTCCCTGGTGGGGGCGTTGCTGGTCGGTCTGATCGCCGTCTCGTGCACCGCCCGCGTCCCACCCATCGACGCCGGGCGAACTCCGTTCACGCCGTCGCCCGAGGAACGCCGACTGTGGAGCGAGGCCGAGCGCGAGGAGGAGAGCCTCCTCACGCGGGTGACGATCTACGAAGATCCGCGCCTCGACGAGTACCTCGGCCGTGTGGCCGCCAAGCTCACCCCGGGCGACGTCGGGCCCGACGGACCCGTCATCAAGCTGGTCGTCCTCCGTGACCCGACCCTGGCGGCGTTCGCGATGCCCGAGGGCCGTGTCTTCCTCCACACCGGGCTCCTGAGCCGTCTCGAGAACGAGGCGCAGCTCGCGACGATCCTCGGCCACGAGGTCACGCACGTGTACGAGCGGCATTACCTCGTCTTCAGCGGCGGTGGCGACAGCGCGAAGATCCTCAACAAGCTCCGCGACACGGTGACCTCTCTGGGGACGCCGCCGAGCGCCATCGTGGACCGGCGGGACCAGTTCGTCGGCGCGGCGGTGCTCAGTCGGACCGCCAACGCCATCCTGGGTCTCGGGCTCAAGATCGCAGCGGTCACGGCCATCAACGGCTACGGCCGTGACCTCGAGCGTCAGGCCGACGTCGGCGGAATGGCCGCGCTCGTTCGGGCCGGCTACGATCCGAAGGAGTCGCTGAAGCTCTTCAAGCTCCTGCGCGATGAAGTGGCCGGCCGCGGTCCGCTGGAGGCGTTCTTCTACGGCAACCCGGCGCGGCTGCAGGAGAGCTTCGATGTGGCCCTCCACCAGCTCCGGAAGGTCTACGGAGAGGAAGCCCAGCGAACGGATCTGGTCAAGAGCACCGACGACTTCGACGAAAGGATGCGGGCGGTCGTGCGCGAGAACGCCGCGCTCGACATCCAGGCGGGGCGCTTCCCGCTGGCCAAGAAACAGCTCGAGCGCGTCCTCAAGGCGTCCCCCAAGGACGCGATCGCCCACCTCTACGACGGCGAGCTTCACCGCTTGCAGTCGCAGCGCGCGAAGAGCGTAGCCGAGCGCGACACCGAAACACGGATGGCGCGGGAGAGTTACGAGCAATCGGCGGCGCTCGATCCCGCGTATCCGGATCCGTTCCGGCAGCTCGGCCTGCTCTACTACCAGCAGAAGGAGCCGGCCCAGGCCCGGGCCGCCTTCGAGAGGTACCTCGCCCTCAAACCGGATGCGGCCGACGCCAAACGAGTGAGGGAGTACCTCGGGGAGCTCGAGCGGTAGCTTCCACCGGTCGTCCGCGCCGCCGTCCTCCGTTCACGCTTGCGCTCGTCGGGCTCGTCGTCCTGCTCACCGGGCTCACCGGTGCCGTCATCGGCGGTCTCGCCTGGGTCGCGCAGCGAGCCAGCTCGCGTGCCCTGCTCGACGCCGCGATGCTGCAGGCGGTACGGCTGACCGCGGCCAACGCCGATCGCGCGCTGGAGGACGCCGAGTCCACCGTGCGGCTCGGCGTCTTGCTCGCCAAGCAGGGCCAGCTCAATCCCGACAATGCCGAAGCGCTCGAGCGATTCACGCTGGCCGTGTTGAGCGCGCACCAGAACGTGAGCTGGGTGAGCTACGGCAGCAGCACCGATCACTTCCTCGGTGCCAAGCGCGACGACCGGGGCAACATCTTCGCCAATCACAGCTTTCCGGTCGGCTCGCGGATCCGATTGGAGGAGGATCGAATCTTCCCCGACGGGTCGCGTGAGGCGATCCGCCGAGTGGACGACCACGGCTACCGGCCCACGCAGCGCCCGTACTTCCAGGCCGCGGTGGCGAAGCGTGACCTGGTGTGGACGGAGCCCTACGAGTTCTACGCCGGCGGAGGTCTCGGCATCACGTGCGCGGCGCCGCTGCTCGATGCCAGGGGCAACGTTCGGGGCGTGTTCACCGTCGACTTCTTGCTCGACCGACTGGCCGGCACGCTGGAAGACCTGCGCGTGTCAAAGCACGGGCGGGTCTTCATCGCGACCGGCCAGGGGACCATCCTGGTCGGCCGTCGCGGCTCGGGGGCGTCTCGGGCCGAGGTCATTGATGCCGAGCTGGCCAGCGCGACGCTACGGCGCGCCGCCGCGGAGCAACAGACCACGTTCGAATTCGAGCAGCAGGGAACACGGTATCTCGGCCGGGCCGTCCCGATGACGGTGGGCGATCTGACCTGGCTCGTCGAGGTCGTCGTCCCGGAGCGCGACTACACCCAGCAGATCGACGCGGAAGCTCGGGTCGCGCTCGGCCTCGGCATCCTGGCCCTCGTGGTGGCGGCCGCCGGCGGGGTGGCGGTGGCGCGCTGGATCGCGAGGCCCCTGCGCGAGCTCGCCGACGTGGCCCGCCGGATCCGGCACGGCCAGCTCGACGTGACGATCGCGCCCCGCAGCCGCGACGAGATCGGCGTGCTGGCTCGCGCCATGGGCGACATGGTCCACGCGCTGCGCGACCGCGATTTCGTCCGCGAGACGTTCGGGCGCTACGTCAGCCCCGAGCTGGCCGAGCGAGCGCTGCGCGATCGCGGCGCCCTTCGGCTCGGCGGCGAGGTGCGCGAGGTTGCCATGCTGATGTCGGACCTGCGCGGATTCACCGAGCTGTCCGAGCGGTTGGGACCGGCGGCGATGATCGATCTCCTCAACCGCTATCTGGCCCGGATGACGCCCGTGATCGTCCAGCACGGCGGCACCATCGACGAGTTCATCGGCGACGCCATCTTCGTGCTCTTCGGCGCGCCCTTCAGCGGGGCCGACGACGCCGAGCGCGCCGTGCGCTGCGCATGGGCGATGCAACAGGCGCTCGCCGCGTTCGACGAGGAGAACCAGGCGCAGGGGCTTCCCAGGCTGACCATGGGCATCGGGCTGCACCTCGGCCCGGTCGTAGCCGGCAACATCGGCAGCCCCGAGCGCCTCAAGTACGGCGTCGTGGGGCCAGCCGTGAACATGGTGTCGCGGATCCAGACACTGACGGCAGGCGGTGAAGTGCTGCTCTCCGACGATCTCTTGTCGCGCGTCTCGTCCATCGTGACGGTGACGCCGGGGCGGGTCGAGCGCGTGAAGGGCGCTCGGGAGCCGGTGACGGTTCACTGCCTCCTGGCCGTGAAGGATCCCGCGTAGAGCGTCTCGGCATCGGCGATGACGCGGGCGGCGTCGGCCCGGCCTCGCATCTCCTCCACGTTCACGGTCTTGTCCTCGAGCACCTTGTAATCGAGGAAGAACCGTTCCAGCTCCTTGAGGCGGTGGGGCGGAAGGTCGCGGATGTCCTGGTAGACCGCGTACTCGGGGTCGTCGGCGTGGACGGCGATGATCTTGTCGTCCCGGCCCTTCTCGTCGGTCATCGCCATGACGCCGATCGGGCGGGCCCGCACGATGCACAGAGGAACGACCGGCTCCTGGCCGAGCACCAGCGCATCGAGCGCGTCACCGTCCTCGCAATACGTCCGGGGCAGGAAGCCGTAGTTGGCAGGATAGTGGACCGCGCTGTAGAGCACACGGTCAACGCTGAGCAGCCCGGTCGCCTTGTCGAGCTCGTACTTGACCTTCGAGCCCTTGGGGATCTCGATGACGACGTTGACACCACGACCGCCCGCGGCCTGCAGCGCGACGTCGTGCCAGGGATTCATCCCGCCGACTTGACCTTGTCGGCCTTGGCCTCGGCGGCAATTTTCTCGGCGTCGAACGCGTTGATCTCGTCGGCCTCGCCGATGCTGAAGGAGATGTCGTCCAGCGCCACGACGGAGCCCTGACGGGCGCCGTACGTCTTGGTCAGTTTGCGGACGGCGATCGCTTCCGAGGCCAACTCGCGCCCGAGTGTACATCAATCGCGGTACAGTATGGCCCCATGGCGGGCCGGGTCCTCGGCGGCTTCAATCAGTACGGCTTCACCATCGGCATCCTCATGCTCGACACGCGCTTTCCGCGAATCGTGGGCGACATGGGGAATGCTGCGACCTTCGACTTTCCGGTTCGCTATCACCGCGTGACTGGAGCCGATCCCGATCTCGTCGTCCGCCGTGGCGCTTCCGGGCTGTTGCCGTCGTTCGTCGAGGGAGCTCGCGCCCTGGAACGGGAAGGTGTCAGCGCGATCACCACCAACTGTGGGTTCCTGGTGAAGTTCCAGCGCGAGCTGTGCGCGGCTGTCACTGTGCCGGTCTTCACGTCGAGCCTTCTCCTCGTTCCGCTGGTGCACCGGATGCTCGCGCCCCGGCGGCGCGTGGGAATTCTCACGGTCAATGCCGGAACGCTGACGCCCGAACACCTGGAGGGCGCGGGTGTCGGACCGGACATCCCGATTGCGGTCGCCGGGCTCGAGACCGAAAAGGAGTTCACGCGAGTGCTGCTCGGCGACGAGCTAGAGCTGGACGTCGACGCCGCTCGTGACGAGCACGTGAAGGTCGCCCGGCGCCTCGTCGCCGAGCACCCCGACATCGGCGCCATCGTCCTCGAGTGCACCAACATGCCGCCGTATACGCTCGACATCCAGCGCGCGACGGGCCGGCCGGTCTTCGACGTCGTCTCGCTGGTCCGGATGGTTCACGCGAGCCTGGTCGCCGGGCTCTGGCCTCGGCCCGTATGACGCTCCCGCGCTCGGCTGACGTCGTCATCATCGGTGGCGGTGTCGTCGGCTGCAGCCTCGCCTATCACCTGGCGCTCCGCGGACTGCGCGACGTGCTCGTCGTCGAGCGCGACGCCGTCGGGTCCGGCACCACGTCCAAGGCGGCGGGTGGCATCCGCGCTCAGTTCTCGACCGAGACGGAGATCCGCTTCTCGCTGGAGTCCATCGCGGTCTTCGAGCGCTTCGTCGAGGAGTTCGGTCTCGATCCCGGCTACCGGAAGATCGGCTATCTCTTTCTCATCTCGGATCGCGACGACCTCGCCGGGTTCCAGGAGCGGATGGCGCTCCAGCGCCGGCTCGGCGTCGACGTGCGGCTGATCTCGCCCGAGGACGCGCGTGCGCTCGTTCCGGCGCTCCACGTGGACGATTTGATCGGCGCGGTATGGGGGCCACAGGACGGCATGGCCGGGCCGGCCGAGGTCACCGCCGGCTATGCGCGGCGAGCGCGCGAGCTGGGCGCCCGGATCGAGGAAGGCGTCGACGTGACCGCGGTCGTCGTCGAGCACGGCCGCGTGACGGGTGTCCGCACGACTCAGGGTGACGTCGGCACCCGCATCGTGATCAATGCCGCTGGCCCCACCGCCGCGCGGGTCGCGCAGCTGGCTGGCGTCGGCATCCCGGTGCTGCCGCGGCGCCGCCACATCTTCTATACCGAGCCGTTCCCCGAAATTCCCGGCCCCGTCCCGCTCACGACCGATCGGGCCAGCGGCTTCTACTTTCGCAAGGAGATGGATCAGCTCCTTCTCTCGCCCGGGGACGTCGAGGACATCGGCACGGATCTCGCCGCGCCCGTGGACTGGTCGCGCGTGGAGGAGACGGTGGAGAAGGCGCTCCATCGCCTGCCCATCGTCGAGAAGGCGCGCGTGGCCGGGGGCTGGGCCGGGCTCAGGCCGCTGACGCCCGATGATCACGCGATCATCGGCTGGGCTCCCGGCGTCGAGGGCTTCTTCCTCGCCGTCGGTTTCGGCGGCCACGGCTTCCAGCACTCGCCGGCGACGGGACGCCACGTCGCCGAGTGGCTGGTGGAAGGCAAGCCCTCCCTCGATCTCTCGCTGTTCGACCCAGCGCGGTTCGCACGTGGCGCCGGTCGCGCGAAGAGCCACGGCCCCGACGCCGAGTGACGAGCGCAGCTTGACCGCAGGTTCGCGTCCATGAATATTGAAGCGCGCCCAACGACCCTGGGAGGTCACCGATGAGACGAGCCACAATGACGCTGGTCACGATCGCCGTCGCCGTGCTGCTCGCAGGACCGGCCACGGCCCAGTCGAGCCTGACGTGGACGGCGGGCGCTGTTGGCGGCGGCTGGTACGCGATCTCCGGTGGCATGGCCGAGCTGCTGCGCGAGAAGGCTCAGCTCACGGTCAAGGTCATTCCAGGCGGCGGCACCCAGAACCCCGTCCTCGTGCAGAAGGGGGACGCCGAGATCGGCATGGGCCTGCCTCCGCTCCTCGACGCGGCCATGAAGGGCGAGGATCCCTACGTCGACAAGGACGGCAAGCCGCACAAGATGCCCGACCTCCGCGCGCTCGCCGGGAACATGAGCCTCAACACGTTCCACTTCTACGTCGGCGCGGAGACGCCGTACGCCAACATGACGATGGAGGAGATCTTCAAGGGGAAGAAACCGATTCGTCTGGCGATCTCGAAGCCCGGCTCGTCGGATGTCTGGGTCTTCGAGAAGGTCATGGAGCACTACGGCCTCTCCTACAAGGACTGGGAAGCCGCCGGTGCGCGCTTCTTCCGCGGCTCGTACACGGAGCAGGCCGGCGCGTTCAAGGATCGCAACGTGGACGGGACCTTCACGTTCCTGGCCCTGCCCGGGGCATCGATCACCGAGGCGAGCGTCGGGCGGAACCTGAAGCTGCTCGCGTTTCCCGAGCCGCTGCTCGCTCACCTCGGCAAGTTCGGGCTCGGGAAGGGGACGATCCCGGCCGGGACCTACCCGCAGGCGGCGAACGGTAAGGACACCGTCGTCTCGGCGACGATGGGCACGACGATCACTGTCACGACGAAGATGGCGAACGACCTCGCCTACACGATCACGAAGACGCTCAACGACAACCCGGATCGCGTCCGCAAGATCCACGGCAGCCTGGCCGACTACGATCCGGCCAAGGCGTACCTCTATCTCGGCGTTCCGCTTCATCCCGGGGCCGAGCGCTACTACCGCGAGAAGGGCTATCTGAAGTAGGGAAGCGGTGCGCGAGCTCACCGGCCCGACACGCTGGGGAGTTGCGGCGTGGGCCGCCGCCGCGTCGCTGTTTCACCTGTACACCGCGGGCTATGGCGTCTTCGAGCCCCGCGTCCAGCGATCGCTCCATCTCCTCTTCCTCGTCCCGTTGATCTTCGTTCTGTATCCCTTCCGGACGACGTCGCCTCGAAGCCGGCCGAGCGCCTGGGACTGGCTCTGGGTGGTGACGAGCTTCGTGGCCAGTGCCTACCTCATCTGGGACAGCGATCGCATCAATCACCGGTGGGAGGGCGCGAGCGACATCCTGCCGCGCGAGGTCGTCCTCGGCACGGTCATGGTGGGGCTTGTCGTGGAGGCGTGCCGCCGCTCGCTCTCGCGCTGGATGGCCGTCACGATCTCGGTCGCCCTCGTATACCTGGCGACGTGCCAGTGGTTTCCGGGCGCCTTCCACTACAAGGGCTTCACCTATCCGCGGATGATCGAGCTGCTCTATCTCGGCGGCGACGACGGGATCTACGGGTTCCTCACCGGGATCTCGACCAACATCCTGTTCATCTACGTGCTGTTCGGAGCCGTGCTGATGAAGGCGGGCGTGGGGACCTTCCTCATCGCCGTGGCCGAGCGCACGACCGGGTGGATGCGTGGTGGCCCGGCCAAGACGGCCGTCGTGGGCTCGGCGCTCTTCGGGACCATCAGCGGTAGCACCGTCGCCAACGTCTATGCCACGGGCTCGTTCACGATCCCCCTGATGAAGCGAGGCGGCTATCCGGCCAAGACGGCGGCCGCCATCGAGGCCATCGCGGGCACCGGCGGCCAGATCATGCCGCCGGTCATGGGCGCCGGCGCTTTCATCATGTCGGAGATGACGAACGTGCCGTACTTCGAGGTGGCGAAGGCGGCCGCCATTCCCGCCATCCTCTATTACGTCGGCCTGATGGCCATGGTGCACTTCCTCGCCATCCGCCACGGCCTCCAGCCTCGACCGCGAAACGAGCTACCACGCTGGGGAGAGATTCTTCGTCACGCCTATCTCGTCCTGCCGTTCGCCGGGATCGTCTACTTCCTCGCCGCCGGCTATTCGCCCACCGGAGCCGCGTTCTACGTGATCGTCATCACGTTCGTCCTGTCCTTTCTCGATCGGCGGACATGGATGACGCCGCGCCGGTGCCTGGAGGCGCTCGTCGAAGGCGCCGTCAGCGCGGCCACGATCGCGGTCGCCCTGGCCGGCTCGGGCATGATCGTCGGCGCCCTCACCAGGACCGGCTCGGCGCTCGCGTTCGGGGGCGCCGTGCTCTCGGCCTCGATGGGAAGCCTGCTCGTCGCCATGATCCTGATCTTCCTGGTCGTGAGCGTCCTGGGCACCGGGATCCCGACCACCGCGGCCTACGTGATCTCGGTCGTCGTCGGGGCAGGGGCCATGGGCGGTCTGGGCGTGCCCGTGCTGGCCGCTCACCTGTTCGTCTTCTACTACGCCGTCCTGTCCGATCTCACGCCGCCCGACGCCGTCACCGCGTTCGCCGCTGCCAACATCGCGGGTTCGGAGATGATGGCGACCGGGCTCGAGGCCTTCCGGCTGGGCATCGCCGGCTTTCTGGTCCCCTTCGCCTTCGTGTTCCATCCCGAGCTCCTGCTTCGAGGGACGTGGGGCCAGATCCTCGAGATGTCGGCCTTCGCTGCCATCTCCGCGATCGCCCTGGCGGCCGCAATCGTCGGCCAGGCCGTGGGGCGGCTCCTGGGGTGGGAGCGTCTGCTGGCGCTCGGGGCGGCCGGGCTCATGATCGTCAGCGACGCTCGCCTGCAGTCAGTCGGGGCGCTGGCGTTCGTCGGTCTGGTGGCCTGGAGCGCCCGGCGCCGTGCCCTAACCGCCGTGGCTTCCGCCGGGGGTTAGCCCGAATTCCTTAACCCCATTCGGCCCCGACGGTGGTTAGATACGTCCCGTGGCCCACACGTGGACGGCCGGGCGGCTGTGCCTCGACTTCGCCAACGGTGCGAGCCTCTCGACGTATGCCGATCTCGCGGCGTGGGCAGCCGGAGCCGGCGCTGTCCCACCGGCCGTGGCGCGCGTGCTCGCCACGGCGGGCCGACGTCGTCCAGCCGCGGCGACCGCGGCGCTGGCCCGCGCCGGGGCGTTGAAAGCGGCGATCACCGCCGTGATGATCGCGGTGGCCGAGCGCCGGCCGCCCCCGGCCCACGCCCTCAACGACCTCAATGGCGCCCTGGCGGAGACGCTCAGCCGCACCCGGATCGTCAGGCAAGGCCCAGGCTTTTCCTGGGACTGGAACACCGGTGACGACGCGCTCGATCGGCTGCTGTGGCCGATCATCCGCTCAGCGTCCGAGGTCCTGACGTCGACCGACATCGCTGCCGTCCGGGTGTGCGCGGCACCCGCCTGTCGTCGCCTGTTCCTCGATGGCAGCCGCAACGGCACCCGGCGATGGTGCGACATGGCGGTCTGCGGCAACCGCGCGAAGGTTCAGCGCCACTACGCCAGGAGACGATCGACGAGAGCTCGGTCGGCGGGCGGGAAGTCGTAATCCACGAGCCGGGCGGGCTCGACCCATGCCATGGCCTGGCCCTCGCGCGGCTCGATCGTCCCGGATTCGAGGTGGCACTCGTAGAAATGGAGAACGATCCGGCGGTCGGGGTACTCCCAGCGTACGGTCTCGACCAGCTTGCCCACCCTGAAGGTCGCCGCTAGCTCCTCGGTCAACTCACGGCGCAAGCACTGCTCGAAGCTTTCGTGAGGCTCGCGCTTTCCTCCCGGGAACTCCCAGAGGCCTTCGAGATGCGACCCAGACCGGCGCTGGGTGATCAGGTACCGGCCGGCGGCGTCCCGGATCAGCGCTGCCGCGACTTCGATGACGAGCACGCCGCCGCCGGGTAGCTGACGCAGAACCGTTTCATCGGGCAGGGCGCGCAGCGTGGTGCTCTCGGGGAACACCACGTTGCGCCGAAGTCCATGAGAGCCTGGTTGAAGTCATAGGCCCGGCCGGGCGGCACGAGCGCCTCGGCGAGATCCCAGTACGCCTTCTCGCCGCGGAGGCGCTGCATCCGGCGAGGTCCGATGAAGACGCGGGAGAGGACGCGCCGGACGTTGGTGTCGAGGATTGCGGCGTCCTGACCGTAGGCGAAGGACAGCACGGCTCCCGCCGTGTAGCGGCCGATGCCGGGTAGGCCACGGAGGCCCTCCGCGGTGTCGGGCAGCCGCCCACCGTAGCGAGCTACGGTCTCGCGCGCGATCTGGTGCAGGCGGACGGGCCGGATGTTGTAGCCGAGCGGGTACCACAGCCGGCGGACGTCGCGGGCTCGGGCGCCGGCAAGGTCGTCGAGCGTGGGATAGCGCTCGAGGAACTGGTGATACTTCGGTACGACGCGATCGACCTGGGTCTGCTGGAGCATGATCTCGGACACGAGCACGCGGTAGGGATCGCGCGTGCGCCGCCAGGGAAGATCGCGGCCGTGCCGCGCGTACCAGGCCAGCAGTCGGCGCTGAAATGCGCGCACGACGCGCGGGTCTGGCTTGACCACGCGCGGAGTCTAGCACGCCCTTCTGAGGCCGGCGCCATCTCCACGTGGGCGGTACAATGTCCACATGCCAGATCCTGCCACGGAGTACGCAGCCGTGCGTCGAGGTATCGGCCTCGTCGATCGCAGTGACCTCGGAATCGTGGAGGTGACCGGCCGGGATCGCGCCACCTTCCTGCACGCGATGCTGAGCAACGACGTCAAGTCACTCTCCGCCGGCCGCGGCATCGCCGCCGCCTTCCTCGACGTCCACGGCAAGGTCCAGACACTCCTCACGATCTGGGCTCTGGAAGATCGACTCCTTCTCCTCACGCCGCCCGGTGAAGGCGCCAGGACGATCCAGGCTCTCGATCGCTATCTTTTCTCCGAGAAGGCGTACTTCAAGGATCTCAGCGGCGAGATGGCGCTCCTGATGCTCGCTGGTCCCGAGGCGACGGCTCTCGCCGAGCGCCTGGCCGGTGTCGCAGTGCCGGAGACAGCGTGGGGGAACGTTGCTGCCCGTGTCGCCGATGTCGACGTGAGGCTGGTGAGGGGCTGCTCGGAAACCGGTGAGCCCGAGGTGTGGGTCGCCGCGGCGATCGCCGATGGGGAGCGCCTGCGCACGGCCGCGGTCCAGCTCGGAGCGATGCCGATCGGGCGCGCAGCGTGGGAGTCGCTTCGCATCGAAGCGGGAACGCCGGCCTACGGAAGCGACGTGGACACGACCATCCTCCTGCCCGAGATCCCGATCGAGCGCCTCGTCTCTCACACCAAGGGCTGCTACATCGGCCAGGAGGTCGTGGTCAGGATTCGCGATCGCGGCCACGTCAATCGTCATCTGCGCGGCCTCGTGATCGATGGGCCCACCACTCCGGCGGCGGGCGCTCAGGTGACGGCCGACGGTTCGGAAATCGGGCGCGTCACCAGCGCGACCTGGTCGTTCGGACTGCGCCACCCGATCGCGCTGGCCTTCATCCGGCGCCAGCACGCCGATCCCGGAACGCGCGTCACCGTGCTCGCCGACGGCGTGGAGCTCGCGGCGACGGTCTCGGCGCTGCCGTTCACTCGCTGACCGAGGGCCCACGTGACGAACCGCCTCGCCCACGAGACCAGCCCGTACCTGCTCCAGCACGCCCACAATCCCGTGGACTGGTTTCCGTGGGGTGACGAGGCGTTCGCGAAAGCTCGCAGCGAGGCCAAGCCCATTCTTCTGTCCGTCGGGTACTCGGCCTGTCACTGGTGTCACGTGATGGAGCGCGAGTCGTTCGAGGATCCCGACATCGCCCGGCTCATGAACCAGCACTTCGTGAGCGTGAAGGTCGATCGCGAGGAACGCCCGGACGTCGATCACATCTACATGCAGGCGGTACAGTCGATGACGGGTCACGGCGGCTGGCCGATGACCGTCTTCCTCACGCCCGAAGGCGCGCCCTTCTACGGCGGCACGTACTTTCCCCCGGCGCCTCGCCATGGCTTGCCGTCGTTCTCGCAGCTCCTGAACGCCATCGCCGACGCCTGGAGCACGCGCCCGGCCGAGGTGCTGGCTTCTTCGGAGCAGTTCACCGCCGAGCTGGGCCGGAGCGGCCAGCTCCGTGGCGCCGTGCAGCTCCTGAGCGACGACATCCTGTTCAAGGCCTTCCAGGGCATCTCGGGCCAGTTCGACGAGGCCGAAGGTGGCCTCGGCGGCGCACCCAAGTTTCCCCAGCCGATGATCTGGGAGTTCGTGCTGCGCTTCTGGAAGCGGACAGGGAACGAATTCGCGCGCAGCATGGTCGGCAAGACGCTCACGAAGATGGCCCGAGGCGGCATGTACGACCAGCTCGGCGGCGGATTCCATCGCTACTCGGTGGACGCCCACTGGCTGGTGCCCCACTTCGAGAAGATGCTCTACGACAACGCTCAGCTCGCGACGCTCTACCTCCACGGCTGGCAGGCGTTCGGCGACGCCGAGTACCGTCAGGTCTGCGAAGAGACGCTCGATTACCTGCTGCGAGAGATGCGTGACCCCGCCGGTGGCTTCTACTCGGCGCAGGACGCCGACTCCGAGGGCGAAGAAGGGAAGTTCTTCGTCTGGACGGCTGACGAGATCCGAGCTGCGCTCGGGCCCGATGCCGACACCGCGCTCGCGTACTGGGGCGTGGACCGCGGATCGAACTTCGAGGGTGGCAAGAGCATCCTCTGGGTTCCCGATGAGTCGGCCCCTGAAAAAATCGCGAAGGCGCGGGCGAAGCTCTACGCGATCCGCGAGCAGCGGGTGTATCCGGCCTGCGACGACAAGGTGCTCGCCGCGTGGAACGGCCTGGCGGCCCGGGCGTTGGCTGACGCCGGTGCCGCCCTGCGGCGCGCCGACTACGTCGCGGCGGCGATGGCCAACGCCGATTTCATCCTCACGGAGATGCGCGACGGCGACGGTCGGCTGGTCCGAACCTGGAAGGATGGCCAGGCGAAGCTCAAGGCCTATCTCGAAGATTACGCCATGGTCGCCGCAGCGCTGGTCAGCCTCTACGAAGCGACGTTCCAGCGCCGCTGGCTCGACGAGGCCCGGCGGCTTGCCGACGACATCCTGCGGCTCTTCTGGGATGACGCGATCGAAGGGTTCTACGACACCGGCAGCGACCACGAGCGATTGATCGTGCGGCCACGCAATCTCTTCGACAACGCCGTCCCGTCGGGAAGCTCCGTCGCCATCGAGACGCTGTTGCGGCTGAAGGTGCTGACGGGCGAGGCGCGGTACGAGACCAAGGCGCTGGCCGGCCTGCGAGCGATGGCCGATCTCATGTCACGCCATCCGACGGGATTCGGACGCTTCCTCTGTGCCCACGACTTGCACCTCGGTCCCGTCGTCGAAATCGCCGTCGTGGCGCCGCACCTCGAGGTCGACGAAGCGCTGATGCGCGAGGTCTTCGGCCGCTATCTGCCGAACCGGGTCGTGGCCGGCGCGAGCGACGGCGACCACTCGGCCGTGCTCGGGGTTCCGCTGCTCGAAGGCCGGCGGGCCGTGGATGGTCGGACGACCGTCTTCGTTTGCCGCAACTACGCCTGCGAGCTCCCGGCGACCGACCCCGCCACGCTGGGGCGCCAGCTCAGCGGCACCTGAGCGGATCGTCGACTCCCGCCTCGGCGAACCCCTTCTCTCGCAGGATGCACGCGTCGCAGGCGCCGCAGGGTCGAAGCTCGGGCCCGGGATCGTAACAGGTCCACGTCAGCGAGAGGTCGACACCGAGCTCGCACGCCCGGCGCACGATCTCGGCCTTGCCCAGCCGGATCAACGGCGTGTGGATCGAGAACCGGCTGCGTTTCTCGACGCCGGCCTTCGTGGCCAGGTTCGCCATCGCCTCGAAGGCGTGGACGTACTCGGGGCGGCAGTCGGGATAGCCGGAGCTGTCGAGGACGTTCACGCCGATGAAGATGTCCTCGGCGCAGAGCGTCTCGGCCCACGCCAGCGCCAGCGACAGGAAGACGGTGTTGCGGGCTGGCACGTACGTCACCGGGATGTCCGTCATGTCGGCAGGATGGCGGCCTCGAGGCAGCGCGACGTCCGCGGTCAGGGCCGACCCGCCGAAGCGACGGAGGTCGACGGCGAGCACCACGTGATCGCGCGCGCCGAGCGCGGCGGCCACACGGGCCGCAGCGGTCAGCTCGACGCGGTGTCGCTGACCATAGTCGATGGTCAGGGCGTAGCACGCGAACCCTTCGGCCCGCGCGACGGCCATCGCCGTGGTGGAGTCGAGGCCGCCGCTCAGCAGCACGACTGCCGGCCGGTGCTCGGTGCCGCCATCGCGCTCGGACGTGCGGGGGACGCGCATCGAGCGTCATCGTAGCCACTCGCCGGTAACCCGGCAACATCGGAGGTGTGACCGTCGTGCGATGACCGACGGTGGTATACTCCGATCGTCGTCGTGGGGGGAGGATTCCTGAGAACCGGGTGCGGCCCGGGACCCCTCGAACCTGATCTGGGTAATTCCAGCGAAGGGAACACGGCGCCGACACGGCCGCACCCGCTTTGTGGGCGCGGTCGTTTTGTTTTTTGGGCCACCGGAGGGCCGGTGCAGATCACGGTCAACGGCAAGGTGATGGAGGTGGCGGACGGCCTCAGCATCGAGGGCCTCCTCGCCACCCTCGGCGTGAAGCGCGAGTTCACCGCGGTCGCCGTGAACCGCGAGATCGCGCGCCGCCATGAGTTCGAGTCCATCCGGCTCAAGGACGGCGACCGCGTCGAGGTGGTTCGGCCGATGGGTGGCGGAGCACGGTAAGAGGAGGATAGCCATGGACACGTCCCTCGTGATCGGAGGCAAGGAGTTCGCGTCGCGCCTGATCGTGGGCACCGGGAAATACGGGTCGCTCGACATCATGCGTCAGGCCCACGAGGAGTCGGGCGCGGAGATCGTCACCGTGGCCATCCGACGCGTGAGCCTGCCCGGCAGTGGCGAGTCGATCCTCGATTACATCGACACGAAGCGCTTCACGCTCCTGCCGAACACCGCTGGCTGCTATACGGCGGACGAGGCGGTGCGCACGGCCTACCTGGCGCGCGAGGCCGGCCTCGGAGAGCTCGTGAAGCTCGAGGTGATCGGCGACTCCCGCACGCTCTTCCCGGACGTTCAGGGCCTGCTCGACGCGACGAAGACGCTGGCCCGCGACGGCTTCGTGGTGATGCCGTACACGAACGACGATCCGGTCATGGCCAAGAAGCTGGAGGACGCGGGGGCGGCGGTGGTGATGCCGCTCGGAGCGCCCATCGGCTCAGGCCTCGGCATCCGCAACCCTTACAACATCAAGATCATCCTCGAGACCGTATCGGTCCCGGTCATCGTCGACGCCGGCGTCGGCACCGCGTCCGATGCCGCGATCGCGATGGAGCTCGGCTGCGACGGCGTGCTGATGAACACCGCCATCGCGTCGGCGCGCGACCCGGTTGCCATGGCGCGCGCCATGCGCCAGGCCGTCGAGGCCGGGCGTCTGGCCTACAAGGCCGGACGGATGCCGAAGAAGCTCTACGCCAGCGCGTCCTCGCCGCTCGAGGGCCTGCCCGATTGGTCGACGAGCTGAGGCTCTGCCTCGTCACCGATCGCTCGCAGACGCGTGATCGCGATCTGATCGCGGTCGTCACGCAGTGCCTGGCCGCCGGACTGCCGGCGGTGCAGGTGAGAGAGAAAGATCTGCCGGCGCCCGAGGTCGCTCACCTCTGTCGCGCCCTTCGGCCGCCGGCGGCGGCCCACGGCGCGCTCTTGATCGTCAACGATCGTGTCGACATCGCGCTGGCGGTCGGAGCCGACGGTGTTCAGCGCACCTCGACCTCGCTCTCCGTCGAGGACATGCGGAGAGCGGCGGACAAGCGCGTGAGGATCGGGGCCTCGGTGCACTCGGTGGCCGAGGCCGTCAGCGCCGCGACGGCGGGCGCCGAGTGGATCTTCTTCGGTCCCGTCTACGACACGCCGTCCAAGCGGCGGTACGGCGCGCCCCAGGGCTTGTCGGCCCTCGAGCGCGTGGCGGCAGCCGTCGCGGTGCCCGTCATCGCTATCGGAGGCATCACGCCCGAGCGCGTTGCCGAAGTCAGAGCGGCCGGCGCCCACGGTGTCGCCGTGATCTCGGCGATCCTGTCGGCCGACTCTCCTGCCGCCGCTACCCAGCGATTCCTCGACGCGCTCAACCGATGAAGCTGCAAGGTTCGAGTTCTATCAATCGGGGAGACGAACGCAGCTGCGCGCACCTAGACCTCGCCACCTTCGGTTCAAGGCGAGCACGCGGCACCCGCTCCAATGACTGCAGCCCCGCGCTCCTCGTGCAGGCCACCCCCGGTTCGAGCCGGGCAAGCGTCACCCGCTCCAATGGTATTCTCCTGGCGCCGATCACGGCCAAGGTGACCGCTTCCTAACGAGGCTCCAGACATGATGAGAGACGACCTCAAGCGCGACGTCTGGCAGGCGATCGACCGGCGGCGGGACGAGATCATCGGCCTCGGGGAGCAGATCCGCCGGCATCCCGAGCTCGGCTTCAAGGAGTTCAAGACCTCTCGGCTCGTCGAGCAGACGCTGGGCAAGCTCGGTCTCTCGCCTCGGAGCGGCCTCGCCGTCACCGGCGTGCGCGCGGATCTGCCCGGGCGCGCCGGCGACGGGCCCACGTTCGCCCTCCTCGGCGAGCTCGACGCGCTCGTCGTCGTCGGACATCCCGACGCCGATCCAGCGACGGGTGCCGCCCACGCGTGTGGCCACAATGCCCAGATCGCCGGCCTGCTGGGCGCGGCCATGGGATTGATGGACGCACGGGCCGCCGCTCATCTCGCCGGGCGACTCGTCTTCTTCGCGGTGCCCGCCGAGGAGTACGGCGACATCGAGTGGCGCGTGAGCCAGGCCCGCGCGGGCAAGCTCGAGTTCCTCGGCGGCAAGCCGGAGCTGCTGCGTCTCGGTCACTTCGACGACGTGGATCTCGCGATGATGATCCACACGACCGCGCGGCCCGAGGACGGCAAGGCCGGAGTGTCCGCGTCCAACAACGGCTGCATCGTGAAGACCGTCCGGTACGTCGGACGGGCCGCACACGCCGGCGGAGCCCCGTGGCTCGGAGTGAACGCCCTCTACGCGGCGCAGATCGCGCTCGCCGCGATCAACGCCATCCGCGAGACCTTCCGCGACGAGGACACGATCCGCGTCCATCCGATCATCACGCACGGCGGATCTCAGGTGAACGTGATCCCGGGCGAGGTGAGGCTCGAGACCTACGTCCGGGGCCGCACGGTGGAGGCGATCCTCGACGCCAACGTCAAGGTCGACCGCGCCCTGCGCGCGGGCGCGCTCGCGCTCGGCGCGCAGGTCGAGATCGAGACGCTGCCCGGCTACATGCCGATGCGCTGCGACGACGCGATGGCGGCGCACTTCAAGCGGGCGATGGCGCGTCTCGTCGGCGAAGAGCACTACCGGCAGATCGGCCATCGCACGGGCTCCACCGACATGGGCGACCTCTCCCAGGTGATGCCCATCCTCCACCCGTACATCGGCGGCGCCCGCGGGAGCGGTCACAGCGCCGATTTCCAGATCGAGGACAAGGTGCTCGCGTACGTCGCCCCGGCCAAGGCGCTGGCGGCGATGGCCATCGACATGCTCGCCGACGGCGCGGCCGGCGCGCGCGAGGTCGTCGGCGCGCGGCCGCCGATGACGCGCGCGCAATACCTCGCGTTCCAGCGCGGGATCGCCCGGCGCGAGGTGTACGAGGCCTGACCGCGTGTACGGCAAGACGGCCGTCGACTTCCCGCAGCGCATCGTGTGCCTGACCGCCGAGACCGCGGAGATCGTGCACGTGCTCGGAGCCGGCGAGCGGGTGGTCGGGGTGCCCGGCACTGCGCGCCGGCCCGATGAGGCGCGGGAGAAGGCCAAGGTCGGCGGCTTCACGACGTTCAGGCTCGACAAGATCCTCGCGCTCGAGCCCGATCTCGTGCTCGGCTTCTCCGATCTCCAGAAGGACGTCATGCGGGACCTGATCGGCAGCGGCGTCGCGGTGCTGTGCACGAATCAGCGCTCGTTCGACGACGTGCTGAGGACGATCCTCATGATCGGCGGCGCGCTCGGGTGCGAGACGCCGGCGCGCGCGCTGATCCAGGACATCAGGGACGAGGTGAAGCAGATTCGCGAGTACTCGAGCGTGTGGCCCGATCGCCCGCGCGTCTACTTCGAGGAGTGGCACGAACCACTCATCACCGGCATCGGCTGGGTCTCGGAGCTCATCGAGATCGCCGGCGGCCGCGACGTCTTCGCCGAGCTGCGCGACCGCCCGATCGCCAGCCAGCGCATCGTGGCAGCCGACGAAGTGGTCCGCCGTGATCCGGAGATCATCCTGGCGTCCTGGTGTGGCAAGCCGGTGGACCGCGACGCCATCGCCGGCCGGCCCGGCTGGCAGGGGATGACGGCGGTGAGGCGCGGGCAGATCCACGAGCTCGACGGCAGTGACGTGCTGTCGCCCGGGCCGTCGCTCATGGCCGGACTGAGGCAGATCCACGAGATCGTGCAGAACTTTCAGGCCGCCGTCTAGCAGCGTAAGATCAAGGGAAGTTCCCACAGCACCTCAAAAAACTTTGGCCCAGCTGGGCCCCCAGCTACGATTGGAGCCGCCGCATGGTCGACTTCGCTCTCGCGCGTCCCGAGGCCTTCTTCGCCGATCGTTTCAACATCACCTCGTCAACCATCGATCGGCTGCTCGGCTCCGCCCTTCGAGGCAAGGTCGACGACGCCGACATCTATCTCGAGTACCGCATCATCGAGGAGCTGGTGCTGGAGGAGGGCGTGGTCAAGAAGGCGTCGCGACACGTGAGCCAGGGGGCGGGTGTTCGCGCCCAGGCCGGCACGCGCACGGGCTACGCCCACACCGACGACATCTCGATCACGAACCTCGAAGAGGCGGCCCGTCAGGCGCGAGCCATCGCGGCCGACGCCCGCGGCTCGGCGGTGGTGGCGGTGCCGAACGGCCGGCCTCACGACCTCTATGGTTTGAGCGAGACGCCGGTCGCCGCCGACCTCGCGCGCAAGCTGGATCTGTTGCGCTCAGCCGATCGGGCCGCGCGCGCCGCGGATCCCCGGGTCCATCAGGTCATCGCGAGTGTCACGAGCGAGGACGTGATCGTGTTCGTCGTGACCGCTGCCGGCTGGACGGTCGGTGACATCCGGCCGCTCACGCGGCTCAACGTCACCGTCATCGCCGAAGACGGGGACAAGCGGGAGATCGGGACGTACGGCGGTGGTGGCCGCGTGGCCTTCGACTGGTTCCTCGAGGACCGCCGCTGGGAGCGCTTCGCGCGCGAGGCGGCACGCCAGGCGGGCCTCAAGCTCGCGGCGGTGGAAGCGCCGGCCGGGACGATGACGGTCGTGCTGGGCCCCGGCTGGCCGGGCATTCTCCTCCACGAGGCGATCGGCCACGGCCTCGAGGGCGATTTCAATCGCAAGGGCGTGTCGGCCTTCGCCGGCCGTCTCGGGCAGAAGGTGGCCTCGGAGCTCGTCACAGTGGTCGACGACGGAACGATCCCGAACCGCCGCGGCTCGCTGAACGTCGACGACGAAGGCACGCCGACGTCGCGGAACGTTCTCATCGATCGCGGCGTGCTGTGCAGTTACATGCAGGACAAGCTCAACGCCCGGCTCATGGGCATGACGGCGACCGGCAACGGACGCCGCGAGTCGTACGCGTATCCGCCCATGCCGCGCATGACCAACACGTTCATGCTGGCCGGCGAGGAGGCACCCGAGGACATCCTGCGCTCGGTCAAGCAGGGCCTCTACGCCGTCGCGTTCGGGGGCGGCCAGGTCGACATCACCAGCGGCAAGTTCGTCTTCTCCGCCAGCGAGGCCTACCTGATCGAAGACGGCCGGGTGACGGCGCCCGTCAAGGGCGCGACGCTCATCGGCAACGGACCCGACGCACTCACGCGTGTCAGCCGCGTCGGTCACGACCTGAAGCTCGACGAGGGAATCGGCACGTGCGGCAAGGACGGCCAGTCGGTTCCCGTGGGCGTCGGCCTGCCCACCATTCGCATCGACGGAATGACGGTCGGGGGGACGCAGGTGTGAGCGGGATCGACGCCGACCTGCTCGTCTCGGTCCTCAAGCGCGCGACCGTGCTCGGCGCCACCGCTGCCGACGGCTTCCTCGTCGACGAGCGCCACTTCAGCGCCACCGTACGACTGGGCGAGGTCGACACGGTGACGCACTCGCACGATCAGCGACTCTCGCTGCGCGTCTTCGCAGGCCGCGCCTCCGCCGCGGCCTCGACCTCGGACCTCTCGTCCGGCTCGCTCGAGCGCGTGGTCGAAGAAGCGACCCGGCTCGCCAAGATCACCGCCGAGGATCCTCACGCTGGACTTCCCGATGCTGCGGAGCTCACGAGGTCGATCCCCGATCTGGACCTGGCGGACCTGAGCGGTCACGATCTCGCGCCGGAGGCCAAGATCGACATCGCTCGTCGCGCCGAGGCCGCCGCGATGGCGGCCGACCCTCGGGTGACGAATTCCGAGGGCGCCGAGTTCTGGGATCGTCAGGCGCGGTACGCGTACGCGACGTCGTCGGGGTTCTCGGGCGGCTATCGGACGTCGAGCTTCGGGATCACCGCGTCGCCCGTGGCCGCGCAGAACGGCGAGATGCAGCGCGACGGCTGGTACACGACGGCTCGCAAGCGCGCGGCGCTCGACGATCCCGCCGAGGTCGGCCGCACGGCGGCGGCGCGGGCCGTGCGCCGCCTCGGCGCGCGGAAGGTCAAGACCACCGAGGTCCCGGTGATCTTCGATCCGGAGACGGCGGCGACGCTCGTCCGTGCGATCGCCTCGGCGGCGGCGGGGCCCAGCCTCTACCGCCGCGCCTCGTTCTTGCTCGATCGGCTGGGCACGACGATCGCGGCGCCCTCGGTCACGATCGTGGACGACGGACTCCGGCCGGGTGGGCTCGGGTCGCGGCCGTTCGATGGCGAGGGCATGGCGACGCGCCGGACCGTCGTCGTCAGCGAAGGCGTCCTGCAGTCGTACCTGCTCGACAGCTACAGCGCTCGGAAGCTCGGCCTCGCCTCCACGCACCACGCCGCCCGCGACGGAGCCGGCGTCACCGTGGCCACGACCAATCTCATGCTCATGCCCGGCTCGACCAGCCCCCAGGACCTGATCGCTTCCGTTCGCGAGGGGCTCTACGTCACCGAGCTGATCGGCTTCGGCGTCAACGGCGTCACCGGCGATTACTCGCGCGGCGCCGTCGGCCTCTGGATCGAGAACGGAGCCTTGGCCTATCCGGTAGAGGAAGTGACGATCGCCGGCAACCTGCTCGAGATGTTCGCCGAGGTGGACGGCATCGGAAACGACCTCGTCCTGCGTGAGCGGACTGCGGCGCCCACCGTGAAGATCGCGAGCATGGTCGTTGCCGGGGACTAGAGCCCGGGCCGCATGATCATCGACACCCACTGCCACCTGTACGAGCCGGCGTTCGCCAACATGCAGGAGACGCTACAGACGGCGCTGGCCCACGACGTGTGGGGCGTCGTCGGCGTGGGCTGCGACGTCGACACGAACGAGCGGACGCTCGCTCTGGCCACGGCCAACTCGAAGATGGTGTGGGCCTGTCTCGGGTTTCATCCCGACCGTGTCCATCTGAGCGACCACGACCTCGAGCAGGTCGAGCAGCAGGTGATCGAGCACCACGCCCGCATCATCGGCCTCGGTGAGGTGGGCCTGCCCTGGTATTGCCTGCAGTCGTCCAGCGACCCCGCGGCGACGATGGAGCGAGGCCGCGAGCGCCTGGACCGTCTGCTCGCGCTCGCCGGACGCTACGACCTCGCGGTGGCTCTCCACGCGCCCCACGGCGCCGCGGCCGGCGCGCTGCAAGCCCTCAAGCGCCATGGCATCGAGCGCGCGGTCTTCCACTGGCACAAGGCTCCGCCCGACGTCACCCGCGACATCGTGGGGGCGGGGTACTTCGTGTCGGTGGGGCCGGAGGTCGTCTACCGAGAGCGTGATCGCGAGCTGGCGACGTCGGTGCCGCTCGACTCCCTGCTCGTGGAGAGCGATGCCCCGTGGAAGTACTCGGGCGAGTTCGAAGGACTCGACTCGGGGCCGTGGTTCGCGGCGCGCGTGGCCGAAGAGCTGGCGAAGATCAAGCAGCTGCCCGTGGCTGACGTGATGTTCCGGCTCTCCACCAACGCCTGCCGCCTCTTCGACCTGGTCTGGGCCTGACGTTCCGGCGAGTGGCACATGAGCGGAGAAGACAAGCACACCGTCACCCTTCCCGGGGCCCGTCTCGCTCTCGTCCTTCACGTGCCCGAGGGACGGCGCCGCGTGCCGTGCGTGGTCGCCTGTCACGGGCTCGGCGCGTCGAAGGACAGTGACAAGTACCTGTTGCTGGGCGCCGAGCTTCCCGCGGCTGGCCTGGCCCTGGCGCGCTTCGACTTCCGCGGCTGCGGCGAGTCGAGCGGCGACGAGGAGGACACCACCATCGCCACGCGCGTCGAGGATCTCGAGGCCGTGATGAAGTTCCTCGCGTTCCACCGGCGACTGGACGGACGCTTCGGCCTCCTCGGCTCGAGCCTGGGCGGCTACGTCGCCCTGCACGTGGCCGCCGCCCGCGGTGACGGACTGCCCGTCGTGACGTGGAACGCGCCGTCGAATCTCGGCGAGCTGATGGACACGCCCTCGGCCGACGCGAAAGGATTCGGCATCGCGTTCTACGAGGAGCTCGCCACGCACCGCTACGACAATGCGCCGACGGGCGTCGGCAGCCATCTGGTGATCCAGGCCGAGGCCGATGACGTCGTGCCCGCGGAGCACGGTGCCACGCTGCACGCGCGCGCAAAGGATCCCTGCGATCTCGTCATCATTCCCGGCGCCGACCACCGGCTCAGCGACAGCGGCCACCGCCGAGCGGCGGTTGCCGCGAGCCTCGAGTGGTTCGGACGCTTCTTGAAGGAGGCGGCATGATCAACCGCCAGCGCGTGGTCTCCGAGTTCATCGAGCTCGTACAGACCTCGAGTCCCTCGCGCCACGAGTTGCCGGTGGCCCAGCGTCTGATCCCCGCGCTCGAAGCGCTCGGCGCTCAGGTGGAAGTCGATGACGCCGGGTCGAAGATCGGTGGAGACACCGGCAACGTGCTCGGCCGTATTCCAGGCACCGCGCCGTCGGCCCCGCCACTGCTCCTCTGCGCCCACATGGACACCGTCGTGCCGTGCCAGAACATCCGGCCAGTCGCTCAGGGCGACGTCATCAGAACCGACGGCACCACGATCCTCGGCGGCGACGACAAGGCGGGCATCGTGGCCATCCTCGAATCCGTCCGTGTCGCGCGTGAGCGCCGTCTACCCCACGGCCCCATCGAGATCCTCTTCACCATCTGCGAAGAGAACGGCCTGCTCGGCGCCAAACACTTCGACGTCACGCGCCTGGCCGCCCGGCGCGGGCTCGTCCTCGACTGCGACGGCGTCAACGAGTTGATCACGCGCGCGCCGGCCGCCAATCACGTGAGCTTCGTGGTGCACGGCCTCGAGGCCCACGCCGGCGTCTGCCCGGAGCAGGGCATCAGCGCCATCAAGGTGGCGGCCGAGGCCATCGCGGGGATGAGGCTCGGCCGCATCGACGACGAGACGACGGCGAACCTCGGGGTGATCGAGGGCGGCCTGGCGACCAACATCGTGCCCAACCGGGTCACGATAAGGGGCGAGACGCGGAGCCGAAGCCTCGCCAAGCTCGACGCGCAGACCCAGCACATGCAGCGCTGCTTCGACGACGCGGCGGCCCGCCACCACGTCACGGTCGAGGGGCGCGGGCACACGGCTCGCGTCGAGGCGCGGGTGGCCCGCGGCTACGAGCGGCTCGACCTCGGCGACGACACCGCGATCGTTCGCTTGATGACGAGGGCGGCCGAGCGGCTGCATCGCAACTTCCGCACGCGAGCCACGGGCGGCGGCTGCGACGCCAACGTCTTCGCGGGCCGCGGGCTCGAGGTGGCCAACCTGGGCTGCGGCATGCGCGCCATCCACACCGTCAACGAGTGGGTGGACGTCAACGACATCGTCGCGACCACCGAGCTGCTGGTCGCTTTGCTCCAGGTCAACGCCGAGAATTAGCAGCGATAACGCGCGAGGTTGTGAGGCAGTGTCGGGCGCTACGTGAACGAGGGGGGTTTGGGGGGAAGCGGAACGGGTCCCCCCAAGTTAATAAATCGTAGCGCAGCGTCCAACCCCGCGCTTAGATCACACCGTGCTCACACCGCGTCATTTGCGATCACCTCGACCGGGGCGCCTGGCGCGTCGACATCGAGCCCGTCCGGCCAGTACTCGTAATGCTCGGGCGCGGCGTCGAGCAGCGGCACGAGCTCCGGCATGATCAGGTCCACGCTGAACGGGCTCGCTCGCCCCGACTGTAACGCTCGCCGCTCGCGCACGCCGGTCAGCAGAGCCGTGAGCCGCGGCTGCTCGAGCGAGCGCGCACACAAGAGATACGTGGGCTGGTAGAGGCTCACCGCGTGCTCGACCCACTGGCCCAGCGCGGCGATCACCTGAACGGCGGAGCCGGCGCGGGCGTTGAAGACCACGAGGGCCAGGCCGGAGGCGTCGAGGGGGACGCGGCGGAATTCCCGCTCGGCGACCAGCGTGTGGTCCTCGCTGGCGTGCAGCGATGGGGGCGCTCCCGCGAACGGAGCCTGGCGTACCTCGTAGACGGCGAAGCAGTCCGGATCGTCCACGCTCCGGAATCGTGATCGGGCGTGCACGATGTCGTCGTCGGCGACGAGACGATCCAGGTCGAGACCGCGATAGAACCTCAGACAGCGAAGTAAGAACGGACGAGCGCGAAGCACGGGGGTGCGTCGAGCAACTCCTGTGCCGAAGCTGATTGCCGGCGAACGCCGTGAAAACGCGCGTGGTACCAGGGGTTGGGACGGTTTTTTCAAAGCGCGGTCTTCGACGCTCGGGTGTCACCGGGGTGACAAGAGCGCACGGGGCATGCTAGGAAAGGACCGTGAGCCGTCGCCGCCTCGCCCTCGCGCTCGGCCTGATCGTCCTCCTCGGCGCGGGCTGGGCCGGGACCGCGTGGTACCGAAGCCGGTTGAGCGTCGGTACCGACGACGCGTATGTCGAAGGTACAGTGGCGCCGGTGAGCGCCAAGGTTCCGGGCCAGGTGATGGAGGTCCTCGTCCGCGACAACGAGCTCGTGAAGCCGGGCCAGGTCGTCATCCGGCTCGATGCCCGTGATTACCGGGCGAAGGCCGAGCAGGCGCGCGCCGCCGTGATGATGGCCGAGCGGCGGTTCAAGGTGGCCTCCGCGCGCGTCGGTCTCGGGCAGGAGATGGCGGCCAGCCAGCACACCCAGGCCGCGGCGGCCACGGTCCGCGCGGAGGCAGCCCGCCAGTCGGCCGTCAGCATCCTCGAGGGGAGCCGGGCGACCGCCCACGCTCGGCGGGCGGCGATGGCGTCGCTCGTCGCCGACCGCGACGGTGCGCACGCGCTTCGTGATCGCACCGCGCTCGACCTCGCACGGGCCGAGGAGCTCTTCACGCGCGAGCTGGTCGCAAAGCAGTTCGTGGACAACGCGCGGGCGGATGCGCGGGTCGCCGCGGCCCAGGTCGCCGCCGCCGAGCAGCGCGTGGCCCAGGCCCAGCGCGACCTCGAGTCGGCGGAAGCGGACGCGCGCATGCGCGAGTCCGGCTTCGAGCCTCAGCAACTCGGGGTGCGCACGGCCGAGGCGCGGGTGCTCGATGCGCGTGCGCAGGAGCAGCAGGCCGGCGCGCTCGTGCAGGAGGTGCGCGTGCGCGAAGCTGAGCGTGACCTGGCCGCGGCCCAGCTCAAGGAGGCCGAGGCCGACCTTTCGGTGGCCCTGCTCAACGTCGAGTACACCGAGATCCGCGCTCCGATCGCCGGAGTCGTGACGCGAAAGAACGTCGAGCCGGGGCAGGTCGCCCAGCCGGGGCAAGCGCTGCTGGCCGTCGTCTCGCTCGACGACGTGTGGGTCATCGCCAACCTCAAGGAGACCCAGCTTCGCAGCATCCGGCCGGGCATGCGGGCCGAGATCGTCGTCGACACGTTTCCCGATCGCACGTGGAAGGGCACCGTCGATTCGATCGCCGCCGGCACGGGCGCGCGCTTCTCGCTCCTGCCGCCCGAGAACGCGACCGGCAACTGGGTGAAGATCGTCCAGCGCGTGCCGGTGAAGATCGCGCTGGAGCCCGGTCAGACGTTGAATCCTCACACCCTGCGAGCGGGAATGTCCGCGATCGTCACGATCCACCTTCGCTCGCGCTGACACGGCGCGTGACGATGTAAGAAATACCGCAGTTCGGTAATCTTTTCTCCAGCCTAGGAAATTCGCTTCAGGCGGTCGCGTCGGTCGCGCGGAATGCTACGATGCACCGTCGTGAGCGTCGTCGAGCTCATCTACCGTCTCGCGAACGTCGTGTTGAGTGTTTCCGCGCTCGTCGTCGGCGCCCTCATCGTCATCGAGATCAGTCGGCGACCGACCGCTCGTCGTGAGCCACTCGGCATGGCGATTGCGCTGGTGTTCGTCGCTGTCGGCGGACGGGCGGCCGTGCGGTCGGTGCTGGAACCGGTCGGCATCATGCCCACGGGCTCGTTCGCCACGATCGTCGCCGTGGACCTGCTGGCGGCCGGCTCGGCAGTGGCGTTCCTCGCGCTGCACCGGCGCTACGCAGTGTTCATCGAGAGCGCTGACATGGTGCGCGAGTACGAGACGGAGTATGCGGCCAAAGAACGGGAGGCGCGCGCGCTCGCCCAGGTCAACGAGGAGCTGCGCCGGCTCGACGAGCTCAAGAGCGAGTTCCTGGCCATGGTGAGTCACGAGCTGCGCACGCCGCTGACGGCGATCGTCGGGTACAGCCGGCTCCTGATGCGCCAGGTGCACGGCCCGCTCTCATCCAAGCAGCTCGAGCACCAGGAGGCGATCTTCCGCAGCGCTCAGCGACTGACCGAGCTGATCAACGACCTGCTCGACGTCTCACGCCTGGAAGCCGCCCGCGTGGAGCTCGACCCGCGGCCGACCGATGTCCGCGAGGCGGTCGAGCACGTGGTGGCCGCCGTGCGCGTCGCCTCTCAGGCCAAGCAGATCCGCATCGCCAACGCCGTCGGCTCCGACGTGCCGGCGGTCCACGCCGACGCGACGCGGCTCCACCAGATCCTCGTCAACCTGGTGGGCAACGCGGTGAAGTTCACGCCGGCCGGCGGCGCGGTGACCGTGCGCGCGGCCCGCCAGGGCGATCAGGTGTGGATGGCCGTCGAGGACACCGGCGTCGGCATCGCCAAGGACGAGCTGGCGCGCATCTGGGATCCGTTCTATCAGGTCGAATCGCCGATGCGGCGTCGCCACGGTGGATCCGGTCTCGGCCTCGCGATCGTCCGGCGCCTGGTCGAGCTCCACGGCGGAGTCGTGCGGGCCGAGAGCGACGGGGAGAACCGGGGCAGCCGGTTCAGCTTCAGCCTCCCCGTGTCGACGGTGGCGCCGCGCTCGGGCGTCGCGGTGGAGGAGACGGAGTCGCGGGTCGAGCCCGTGCTGGCAGGACGCGAGGTGCTCATCGTGGACGATGACCTGCCCAATCAGGATCTGATGCGGACCGTCGTCGAGGACCTGCTAGGCGGCCACGCGACCATCTCGGCCGACGGCGAAGCGGCGGTGCAGCTGGCGCTCGAGCGCCCACCCGCCGTCATCCTGCTCGATCTCATGCTGCCTGGACTCTCGGGCTGGGAAGTGGCGCGCCGGCTGCGCCAGCATCCCGACACGCGGAACATCCCCATCATCGCGGTGTCGGCGCTGGCCCGTCCCCAGGAGCGCGAGTCGGCGTTCCACGCGGGTTGCGACGCGTACGTCGCCAAGCCCTACACGCCCGACGATCTGGCCCGCGTCGTCGCGGCCACCATGGCCGACGCCGGAGCGCTGTCGCGATGACCGACGAGATCGCGCGCGTTCTCGTCGTCGAGGACAACCGCGACACGTCCGCCCTGCTGCGCGACCTGCTCGAGGCCGAGGGCTACCAGGTCGAGTCGGTGGGGACGGGCGAGGCCGCCCTGGAGGCGCTCGAGGTCAATCCGGAGACGGACCTCCTGGTCCTCGACCTCATGCTGCCCGGCATGAGCGGCTACGAGGTCATCGAGAAGCTGCGCGCGGAGGCCAGCCAGAGCCGCGTTCCCATCCTCGTGCTGAGCGCGCTCAGTAGCCCGTCCGCCCGTGTGCGCGGCCTGCGCGACGGCGCCGACGACTACATGACGAAGCCGTTCCTGCCCGAGGAGCTGGTGGCGCGCGCGCGAACGCTGATCACCAGCCGGCTGCTCGAGCGGCGGACGCGGGAGATCCAGGCGCTCGCCCAGATCGCTCAGGCCAGCCTCACCGCCGCCGACGGCGACGTGCTGTTGCAGCGGATGGACGAGATCGTCCTCGACGTCTTCGCGGCCGACGGCGCCGCCATCCTCCTGGCCGACGAGGCGAAGAGCGAGCTGCGGGCGCGGGCCGCGCTCGGCTTCGGCGACGATCTGGCCGGCCTGAGCGTGCCGCTGGGCGAGGGCGTGGCCGGCCTCGCGCTGAGCACGCGCTCGCCCGTGATCGTCGACGACGGGGCCGCCACCGACCACCGCGTCAAGAGCCGCACGCTCCGGTCCGGGAAGTTCCGCTCGGTGATGGCGGCGCCCCTGATCGTCGGTGGCGTCGGCATCGGCGTGCTGGAGGTCGTCCGGCGCTCACGGCGTATCGACAATCGGGCCTACCAGTTCCTCAACATCGTCGCCGATCGAGTCGCCGTCGCGATCGAGCACTCGCGGCTGGAGGGCGAGGCGCGCGAGCTGGCCAACGTGGTGCGACGGATCGGCGAAGGTGTCGTCGTCATCGACACCGACGACCGCGTGCTCTTCGCCAACCGCGCGTTCCTGTCCATGGTCGGCGCCGCCGGGGAGGACCTCACCGGCCAGCGCTGGACGGATTTCCTGTCCTCGGCGCAGGATACCGGTGCGCTGATCGCTCAGATGCGCCAGCAGGTCATCTATCATGGCGAGCTGCTGCTGATCACGCGAAACGGCGAGCCCCGGCCGGTGCATCTCTCGCTGTCCGCCGTCGAGCGGCGGAAGGGCGGGCTGCAGCGCATCGGCATCTTCCGCGACATCAGCCCCGAGCACGAGCTCCGCTTCCGCGTGATTCGCGAGCAGAAGTTCCGCACGCTCGGCTCGCTGGCGGCCGGCGTGGCGCACAACATCAACAACCGCCTCACGCCGGTGCTGGGCTGGACGGAGATGCTACTCGAGCGGCTGGCGGCCGGCGAGACGATCGACACCGACGAGCTCACTCACGCGCTGAAGGTCATCAGCCAGGGGGCCGCCGACAGCGTGGGAACGGTGCGCCGGCTCCAGGAGTACTCACGACCGGCCCGTGTGCGCGGGCCGGAGACCGTGGAGCTACGCGAGGTCGTGGAGCAGCTCCTGGCCCTGACCCGCCCCCAGTGGGACAACGACGCGGCTCGTCGCGGCGTGCGCTACGAGATCGACCTCCGCATCGAGCCGGCGCCGGCCATCCTGGCGGTGGCCAGTGAGATCCGAGAGGCGCTGCTGAACATCCTCGAGAACGCGCTGGCCGCCATGCCCGACGGCGGGCGGCTCACCATCCAGATCGGGACCGAGGCCGATCGGGCGCGCATCGCGATCACCGACACCGGGCGGGGGATGAGCGCCGAGGTTCAGCGCCTCGCGTTCGAGCCGTTCTTCACCACGCGCGGCGGAGAGGGCGGCACCGGTCTGGGTCTATCGCTCGCCCAGGAGATCGTGCAGCGCTACGGCGGGACGATCACGCTCCAGAGCCGCGAGGGCGTCGGCACCACGTTCACGCTGTCCTTCCCGCCGGTCACCGGCGAGCTCAACCGGACCACCGTGTTCGTGCCCGTGGTGGAGCCCTTGCGCATCCTCGCCGTCGAGGACGAGCCCGAGGTGCTCGACCTCGTGCGGGCGATGCTGACCCACGCCGGCCACGCCGTGCTCACGGCCGCGTCGGGGCGGGAAGCCCTGACGATCTTCAACCGCGAGTCCGTCGACCTCATCATCACGGATCTCGGCATGCCGGGAATGACAGGGCTCGGGCTGGCCGCCGAGCTCCGGCGCATCCGTCGCGTCCCGATCGTGCTGCTGACGGGCTGGGCCCAGGAGCTCGACCCGGCCGCCGCCGAGGATGTCGACGGCATCCTGGCCAAGCCGTTCTCGCGGGAGAAGCTCTTCGAGGCGATCGCCCGCGCCGTTCCCGATCGCGTGAAGTCTTCTTAACAGGGCACGGGCACCCGGGCTTCGCCACGCCCGTGCCCCGCCGCAATCACGGCCTCAGGGTTATTGTCGGCGCGATCTGAGTCGCGACTGAGCGAGCACGGGCACCCGGGCTTCGCGATTTCATCGAGCGAAGGGGGCTCACGCCCCCCTCAGGACTCCCCGGCGTGCCCCGCCGCGATCACGGCCTGAGCGTTACTCGGCTGCGCGATCTGAGTCGCGACTGAGCGAGCACGGGCACCCGGGCTTCGCGATTTCATCGAGCGAAGGGGGCTCACGCCCCCCTCAGGACTCCCCCGGCGTGCCCCGCCGCAATCACGGCCTCAGGGTTATTGTCGGCGCGATCTGAGTCGCGACTGGGCGTGACGCTGTCCTGGCTCGTCATCTCCGCCCGTCACCCCGACCGGATCGCCCAGAGAAGCACGGCGGCGCCGAGGACGATCCGGTACACCGCGAACGGCGTGAACCCCCGGCGGCGAACCCACCCGAGGAACCAGCCCACCACGGCGTAGGCAACGACGAACGACACCACGAAGCCGACGGCGAGCACGATGAAGGAGTGAGCATCGTGGGGCATCGCGCCGATCGCGCTCGGCTCGCCCGCCCGCGGTCGCAGCGACTTCAACAGATCGTAGAGGGTGGCGGCGGCCATCGTCGGGATCGACAGGAAGAACGAGAACTCCAGGGCCACCGAACGCGTCATGCCGGCGAGCTCACCGGCGGTGATCGTCGCCATCGAGCGTGAGGTGCCGGGAAAGACGGCCGAGAGGAGCTGGCAGGCGCCGATCCACACCGCCTGGCCGACCGACATCTCCTCCATGGTCTCGGTGATGAAGCCGCGGGCGAACGCCTGGGCCTGCGAGCGCTCGTAGATCGCGTCGACCACCCACATCACGACGCCGCCGACGATGAGCGACACCGCCATGACGAAGAGGCTCTCGAGGTGCTTGCCGATGATCTTCGTCAGCAGGAAGGCCGGAACCGCCGTGGTGAGAAACGCGATCAGCGTCAGCGAGAGCGGGTGAGTGGCCACGGTGCGGTCGCCCCGCGAGCCGTGAGGGAAGAAGCGCACGAGCTTGACGAGACGGCCCCAGAAGTAGATGGGCAGGCAGAGGATCGCGCCGAGCTGGATGACGATCGAAAACGTCTTCCAGTAGGGGTCGCCGAGATCGATGCCGAGCAGCGCCTCGGTGAGGCGCAGGTGGGCCGTCGAGCTGACGGGCAGGAACTCGGTCAGCCCTTCGATCACGCCCAGCACGACGGCCAGCCCGTAGTCGTTCACGAGCTCACCCGACGACGTCCTCGCCGCCGTCGACGCCGATGACGTTGCCCGTGATCCACGCGGTGTCGGGATGGGCCAGGACGACGAGCGCACGGGCGACGTCCTCGGGCGTGGTGAGACGGCCGCTGGGGTTGCGGCGACGCGCCTGGTCCACCAGCGTGTCGTAGCCGGGAATTTTCTGCGCGGCCGGGGTCGGCGTCACCCCCGCACGAAGGGCGTTGACGGTGATGCGGCGGGGCGCCAGCTCCATGGCGAGTTGACGCACGTGGGATTCGAGCGCGGCCTTGGCCGCCGACACCGGCCCGTACGCCGGCAGCACGCGGCGGCCGCCCGACGACGTCAGGGCGAAGATGCGACCGCCCTCGGTCATGAGCCCGCGCGCGACGACCTCCTGCGTCCAGTACACGAGCGTGTGCGCCATCACGTCGACCGTCATGTCCATCTGCGCGGCGCTCACCGCTTCCTTGACGGGATCGGCGATGAAGGGCTTGAGCGTGCCGAAGGCGAGCGAGTGGAGCAGCACGGTCAGGTGGCCGTCATCGCCGCGCGGCGCCATCGCGCGCGTCATCTCCTCCAGCACTTCGGCGCGACGATCGGCGTCGGCGGCGTTGACGTTGAAGAAGCGGGCCTGGCGGCCGAGGCCTTCGATCGTGGCCACGATGCGCTCGACGTTGGTGAGGGTGGCCTTGCGGTCGAGGTGGACGCCGAAGATATCGAGGCCGGCCCGCGCCAGCGCGATGCTCGATGCTTCACCGAAGCCCGACGAGGCACCGAGCACGAGCGCCCAGCCGCCGAGCCGGACGGGAGCCGATTGCATGGACTCGCGCATTCTACCATCGTGTAGAATCGCCAACAGGTCATGCCGAAGACCGCCGGCATCATCCTGGTCGGGAACGAGATCCTGTCGGGCAAGATCGAGGACGCCAACGCGGTCTACCTCTGTCGTGAGCTCCGGCGCCTCGGCATGGACGTGCGGAAGATCGCGGTCATCCCCGACGACGTCGACGTGATCGCGGCCGAGGTGGCCGCGGCTCACCGCGCGTGGGACGTGGTGTTCACCTCGGGCGGTGTCGGCCCCACGCACGACGACGTCACCATCGAGGGCGTGGCCCGGGCCCTCGGCGTGGCGGTGGTTCGCCATCCCGAGCTGACCGGACTGCTCCGGCAGCACTACGGCGAGCGCCTCAACGAGGCGCACCTCAAGATGGCCGAGGTGCCGGAAGGCGCCGAGCTGCTGGGCGCCGAGTCGCTGCGCTTCCCCACTATCGTGATGCGCAACGTGTACGTCCTGCCCGGCGTGCCCGAGATCTTCCGGCAGAAGTTCGACGCGATCCGCGAACGGTTTCGCGACGACCCCATCCATCTGAGAAACGTCTTCGTCCGCATCGGCGAGGGGACGCTGGCCGCCCACCTCAACGAGCTGCTGCGCCACTACCCGGCGCTGCTGCTCGGCTCGTACCCCGAGTTCTCCAATCCCGAGTACCGGGTGAAGGTCACCCTCGAGTCGCGCGACCCGACCTACCTGGAGGCGGCGCTGGCCGTGTTCGTCAAGGGACTGCCTGGCGACGCCGTCGTCAAGATCACGTAGCCTCGGGTGCGCCTGATTCCCCTCGGGGTCGCCGTCATCGTGGCCGCGCTCGTGTTCGCGGGCCTCGGCGACGCGCCGTTCATCGATCCGCCCGAGGGATTGTCCACCGCGTTCGCGCTCGGCGGTCCCACCGCAGCGGCCGCCCGTTACTGGCCGGCGCTGAGCGGTGTCGCGGTGGCGGCGCTCACCGCGGCGACCGGCGTGCTGATCGGCGGCGCGCGCGTGGGACTCCTGGCCGGGCTGATGGTGGCGGCCAACCTCGGCATCTTCCTCCACGCGCGCCTGGTCGAGCCCGACGTCCTCTTCATCGCCTTCGTCACGCTGGCCTATGCGGGATTCGCCGCCGCCTATCTCGGCCGCGGGGGACGTCGAGGCCTCGCCGTCTTCTACGCCGGCCTCGCCCTGGCCGCGATCACCAACGACGTGGTGCTGGCCGTGGGAGCGGTCGTCGCCGTCGGCGTGTTCCTGTTCATCACCCGCGAGCGCCCGCTCGGACCCTGGGTCCCATGGTGGGGAATCGCGGTCCTCGCCGCCGTTCCCGTCGCCTGGTATTTCGCCGTCGAGCGGCGCAATCACGGATTCGTCTGGTACACCGTCGTCGACGGCCACATTCTGAGGTATCTGCACGACCGCCACTTTCCCGACGGCCACGCGTCGGTGCCGACGCTCGACTTCCTCGTCGCCACCGTGGTCGCCTTCCTGCCGTGGTCACTGGCCGCGCCGTGGGCGATCGCGCGCTCGTTCCGCCGCCCGTGGCGAACCGCCACCGATCGCCTGTGGGTCCTCTTCGCGGTGTGGGCGCTGTTCGTGCTGATGTTCTTCACGGTGTCGCCGTTCAAGCTCGCTCACGACGCTCTGCCGGCGTTCCCGGCGCTCGCGCTTCTCGTCGCGCGGGTGTGGGACGATACGCTGGTGGCCGAGCCACGCGCGCCTGGTCGAGCCCGACGTCCTCTTCATCGCCTTCGTCACGCTGGCCTATGCGGGATTCGCCGCCGCCTATCTCGGCCGCGGGGGACGTCG
>WNFT01000432.1_pt1 | contig 70607 bp, 64 predicted proteins | sample 5400191 | NCBI WGS metagenome assembly WNFT01 (sample SAMN13153359, study PRJNA577476) | soil metagenome | isolation source: 80 cm saprolite under Madrone tree | place: USA:California | collected 2016-06-14 | reverse complement strand
GACGTCGTGGACGCTGTGCGTAAGGGAACATATGCACGACCGGCCTGAGCCGAGGCCGACGCTCGGCTACGTGGTCAGCACGTGGCCGCGGCTGTCGCAGACGTTCGTCTTGAACGAGATCCTGGCTCTGGAGCGGCGCGGTCTCCCTGTGCGAATTTTCTCGGTCAAGGACCCGGGCGGAGAACCAACTCACGCGACGCTGGCGAACGTGCGCGCGCCCGTCGCGTATCTGTCATTCCGGCGTCGCCGCCTGGCCATCCTGGTGGCCAACGCGCGGATCGCTCGAGAGGGGCCCGGCCGCTACGTCCAGACCCTCTTCCGAGCCCTGCGCTATGGGCGGAGAGCCATCGTGCGGTGCTTCTTTCAGGCGGGCTACCTGGCCGATCTGATACGTCGCGACCCCGTCAGTCACCTTCATGCCCACTTTGCTACGGCGCCGGCGCTGGTCGCCATGTTCACCCACGATCTCGTCCGCGTGCCCTACACGTTCACCGCGCACGCCCGGGACATCTACGTCGACACACCACCCGAGCTCCTTCGCGCCGAGGCGCAGCGGGCGCGGGCCGTGATCACGTGCACCGAGTACAACCGGCAGTATCTGTCGGGGCAGATCGGCTCGGCGTCCAGCGACAAGCTGCGGTGTATCTACCATGGGCTCGATCTCTCCCAATTCCAGTTCACGTGGCCGCGGGCCTCCGATCCCGGAACGCCGGTGATCCTGTCCGTGGCGCGGCTCGTCGAAAAGAAGGGGTTAGGGGACTTGATCATGGCCGCCGACATCCTTCGGCGGCGGGGCCGCGGCTTTCAAGTTGAGATCATCGGCAGTGGCCCCCAGCGTCAGGTCCTTGAACACCAGGTGACGCGACTCGGCCTGAATGACCGTGTGAGGCTCGTCGGTGCGCAGAGTCACGACATGGTCTGCCGCGCGTACCAACGGGCTTCTATTTTCGTGCTTCCGTGTGTCGTAGCCGGTGACGGAGATCGCGACGGCATTCCCAACGTGTTGCTGGAGGCGATGGGCAGCGGGATTCCCGTGGTCTCGACCCCGGTTTCGGGGATTCCAGAGCTCATCGAGTCCGAGCGCGACGGCTTGCTGGTCCCTCCCAATGATCCGGCCAGCCTGGCCGACGGGCTCGACAGGCTCCTGACCTCTGCGGAATTGCGGGAGCGCCTGGGCCGAGCGGCCCGCGCTGAAATTGAAGCGCACTTCTCGATCGACCGCAGCTCGACGCAATTGCTGGCGCTCTTCCAGCGGGAAGCGGCCTCTTGACTCATACGCTCCGAAGGATGCCGACCGTGAACGTCGCCGAGGCGTTATCGGGGCGCACCAGGTTGGACGGCATCCGGTGGGTGCTGCTCTCCGCGGCGCCGCGCAGGGCATTACGGGATCAGCTGAAGGCCATGCTGTCAGCTCCGGCAATGCTGGGACCCTGTCGCCTTCGGCGCGCGAAATTCAAGCCTGGCCGCAAGCTCGATGCGTACTACGACGCGCTCGTTTACGACGAGAGCGTCAAGGGATATCGCCTTCGCCCGATCGCGGTGACCTGGGGAGAGGCGAAAGAGGCCGAGCGGCGTCACGAGACGGGTCTCGCCGAGATCCAGGCCGACGCCGTTCGTCAGGGGATGGCGGCGCCATTCTCGCGACTCATGACCGATCTCCCTGAGTGGGGCATGCGGGTCAGGGTTTCGCCGCTCGACGTGCGGTTCATCCAGCTCGTTCGTCTGTCGGATTCACGGTACGTGCACGACATGCTCGCGGCCGCGTACGCGGCGGCCGATAGAGCTTCGGATCAACCGCGCCCCGACCGGTACGTCGTCACCTCGATCCGCTACCGTCCGGGCCAGCGCCACGTCTTGCGCTATGACGCCGTGGACGCGGCGAGGGCCGAAACGGTGTTCGCCAAGCTTTACACCGGCGAAGACGGAGCGCGCGTGTTCCACAGGGCAACGCGGGCTGAAGAATGGCTGGCGCAGCACGGGGAGGGCGTGACGTCGGTACGGCCACTGGCCTATGTCGCTGAAGACGGAGTCGTGCTCTATCCAGGACTGTCCGGCGCGCCGCTCGCCAAACACCTGCGCCGCCCGAACCGCCGCGTGGGGTGGTGTTTCGAGCGCGTCGGGGTGGCTCTCCACGCCTTGCATCGTTTCCCTCCGGAGGCCGCCGGCCCGCTGCAACGTCACGACTTCGCGGCGGAGGTACGCCAGATCGCGCGGGCGAGCGAACACCTGTCCGTCCTCCTGCCGTCGGTGGGTGCCGTCATCGACGCGCTTCTGGACCGAGCGCAGGCACTACACCAGCGGCTCCCGCAGGAGCCACCAACATTCACGCACGGAGACTTCAAATCGGAGCACGTGTGGGTCGCCCCGGGCGGGCCGACGCTGATCGACTTCGATTCATCTCACCTGGCCGACCCGGCTCTCGACGTTGGGAAGTTTCTCGCCGACCTGCAGTTGTGGCACGTCACCCGTCAGCAGCCCGGACTCGAGCAGGCTCAAGACAGGTTCCTCGCCGGGTACGCGCCGGGCGCCCCGGCGGAGCGCCAGGTCCGGGCCCGCCTGTACGAGGTGGTCGAGTTGGTCAAGATCACCGCTCGACGCGTGCGCCTGTTCGACGACGGCTGGGCATCGCGAACCCAGCAGCTGATCCACCGCGCGCACGCCCTGATGAACGATCTCGCGCGTACGGCGTGACAATGCCACCGCTGGGCACGCGCGGACTCCTCGAAGCATCCGAGCTTCCCTCGGACCCGACCTTGCCTGGCCTCACACTCCTCGGCCATCCAGTGCAGCTGGTCGAGACGTTGTCGCGACCGTTGACGCAGTGGCTCGGCCCCGATTCCCGCCTCATCGACAGTCGTGCCCACGTGCGCCGTCTGTCTCCGGGGAAGCGGTGCAGTGTCGAGCTCGAGCTGGTCGTTGATCGTGACGATGGTGGACCTCCCGAAAGCCGGCGATTGCTCGGCAAGGTGTATCGGGAGGATCGGGGTGCCGTGGTGTACGAGACCCTGGGGGATCTCAGGCGCCACGGGTTCGGCGCGGGACGCTTCGTCGTTCCTCGGCCGCTGGCCTACTTGCCCGATCATCACCTCCTCCTGGTGACGTGGGCAGAGGGCGAGTCTCTCAGCTCTCTGTTCCTTGGCCACGCCGATGTCTCACAGCACATCGCCGGGGCCGCGGAGTGGCTGCTCCGCCTCCACCATTGTGGGGCTCGTACGGGCCGTCGCTATTCTTTCCCTGGCCACCTCCAGACATTAGCGAGTTGGAAGGAGCTTCTCACCGAAGCTCATCCCGCAGACGAACCCCTGTTGGCTGATCTCCTGGCTCGCTTCGAGGAGCGTGGCAAGGAACTATCCGGCCTGACTTCACGCCCCACCCACCGCGATTTCACTCCCGAACACCTGGTCGTTCACGGCGATCAGTTCACCGGCTTGGACTTCGACGAGTTTTGCCAGTACGATCCGCGGTTCGACGTCGCCCACTTCGGCGCTCATCTCCGGTTCCTCGGTCTGAAGCACTTCGGCACGCTGAATCACTTCGACTGGCTGGCGGACCGGTTCCTGGCTTGTTACGAAGCGGGCGGGGGAGATCTTTCCCGGGAAGGCCTGAGTCTTTACCAGGCCATTGCGTATTTCAAGTTGTGCCGGTTCGTGGCGCTCGTGGAGCGGCCTCAGGGATGGACGCACATCCTTCCTGAGCTCCTGAACGAAGCCCGGAGGTTGCTGTGACCTTCGACGATCCCGCCCTCCCGACACTCTCGGCGGTGTTAAATCCGGTGGAGCTCGGCGAACACCTTCGCGAGTTTCTGCCCTTGCCAGCGAAGGGATCAAACCACCTGCAGGTTCGGGTCCTTCGACATCATCCTGGAAAAAGGTGCGTCGTCGAAGTCACGTCGCGAACGACCGAAGGACCGCGTGCCTTGATCGGCAAGGTGTACGCGAAAGACCGCTCCGATGTCTATCGTCTGATGGAGGAGCTCAGGCGAGCGGGTTTCGGTCCAAACGATCAGTACACCATTCCCCAGCCGGTGGCGTACCTGCCGACGCTGCACCTCTTGCTCCAAGAGAAGGTCGACGGCCGGGCGGCCACGGGACCATTCTTGTCGAGCAACGCAGCGGAGCGGACGGCGGCGGCCGTACTCTGCGCGCGATGGCTGATCAAGTTTCACGCGACGGCTCCTCCAATCGGACCACGCTTCCCCCTGAGCGATCACCTGCTCACTCTCGAGCAATGGTTCCGTCGCGTTGCCGCACTGGGTGAGCCCTTCGCGGGGAAAGCCGGAGAGCTCTTCAAGGGCTTGGAGGCCGCGGCGTCGGTGCTGCCACGCGGCGAACTGCGCACGATCCATGGTGACTATGCCCACCACCAGGTTGTTCTGGCCCGCGGCCGCGCCGTGACCGTGGACTGGGACGATTATGGCCGGGCCGACCCCTGCCACGAGGTGGCCAGATTCACCGTTGGTCTTCAGCGGTTGGCCCAGCGACGTCGCGGGTCCATGCGGGCCCTGGATGGTCCGGCCGAAGTCTTCGTGGAAACCTATGTCGCCGCCGGCCTCTCGGATGTCAGGGCGCGCTTGGCGTTTCAGAGGGCAGCGATCTGCCTGGAGCATGCGAAGCACGATGTGCACAAGCGCGCGCCTGGGTGGTCCGAGCGGGCCGAGGCGACGCTCGATGAGGGCTTGCGCGTCCTGAACCCAGGCGTAGAGGTGAACTCGGCTCGTGCTTGACATGGAGCCGCGCGATCCGGACCCGGCGGTCGTCGGTGATCCCGGAATTTCCACCCTGGGGGAAGTCCTCGACCCGGTGACGGCGCGAACGTACCTCGGGCAGGTTCTGTCCGATCACGGTCAGACGATCGAAGACATCCGATTCCAGATCCTCAAGCATCACCCCGGCAAGCGCTGCACACTCAACATCAGCGTGCGAACGCCGGATGGGTGGCGCGCCCTGATCGGCAAGGTGTACGCCGAAGACCGCTCTGACGTGTACCGAGCGATGCACGAGATCAGCCGAGTCGGTTTCGGGCCAAAGGAGGCGCTCGGGATCCCACAGCCGATCGCGTACGTCCCCGCGTTACACCTCCTGCTTCAAGAGAACATCGACGGTCCGCGGGCCAAGGAAATCTTTTTGACGGGCGATGAGCGCGAGCGCGCCGACGCGTCTGAGCGATCCGCACGATGGCTGGCACAGTTTCACGCGATGGCTCCGCGATCCGGGGCTGTCCTCGACCCGATCGATGAGCTGGAAGCCGCCGAACGATGGTCGCAGACGATCGCCGGGCTGGCCGGACCGTTCCCGAGTCAGGCGAGAAGATTGTTCAGGCGTCTCGAAGAGGAAGCGCCATCGTCAAGCGCCAGCGAACGGTGCGCGGGCCACGGCAGTTATAACTGTAATCAGATCATCCTGACGAAGGACCGGACGATCACGTTCGATTGGGACGGTCATGATGTGGCAGACCCTGGCCGCGACGTCGCGCGATTCATCGTCGCACTGGAGCGGCTGGCCTTCAAATACCTCGGCTCGATCCGGGCCCTCGATGCCGTCGCCGACGTTTTCGTGAGGGCGTATCAGGCGCTGAGCCCGTTCGAAATCTCACCGACCCTGCCATGGTATCGAGCGTTGACGTGCCTCCGCCTGGCCAAATATGAGGCGAACCGCCCCGTCTGCACCCTCCGCGCGGGAATCGAGGCGCTGCTCGGCGAAGGGGTTCGTGTGCTGGAGCGATGAGGATGAAACTGGGTGAAGGCCAACTGGGTGACCGAGCGGGAGATCCGGATATTCCGACTCTCGCCGCGGTTCTCGACCCGGCGGAATTGGCGAAGGAGCTCAGTGTCGTTTCGTTTCCTCAGTGGCAGTGGGATGCCTCGCAGGAGATCCGGCTGCGCGTGCTTCGGTGGAGAAAAGCGAGTCGGTGCACGCTCGAAATTGCTTTGAGCACCTCGAACGGACCCCAGGAGCTGATCGGCAAGGTCTACGCCGAGGACCGCAGCGATGTGTACCGGACGATGGAGCAGATCAGGAAGGCCGGATTCGACTCCGAGGACGAGTTCGCGATTCCTCGACCCGTCGCCTTCCTGGCGTCAATGCGCCTTCTGCTCTACGAAAAGGTTTCCGGTATTCAAGCCAAGGACTTCATGCTGAGTCCCAAAGAGTCCGATCGCCTCCTGGCCGGGGAGCGCTGCGCGCGCTGGCTGGCCCGATTTCATGCAACCGCCCCGCGTGTGGGGCCGGTCGTTCACCTGAGCGACCATTTGATGACGTTGGAAGGATACGAGCGGCGGCTCGCCGATCTCGGCCGGCCGTTCGGCGATAAGGCACGTCGGCTCTTCGAACAGCTCGCGACGACGGCATCGAGTCTCGGCAGTATCGAAACCTGCGCCGGCCATGGGATGTATGGCCCCACGCAGGTCCTCCTGGCCGAGGGCCGCACCGTGACGATCGACTGGGATGGCTACGACGTGACGGACCCCACCCGCGACGTGGCGAGATTCATCGTCGCCCTTCAACGGCTCGCCTTGAAATATCGCGGTTCACTCCAGGCCCTCGAAGAGACGGCAGACGGGTTTCTGATGACGTATGTCGCCGCGGGCCGGGCGGATGTGAGCCGACGCCTGCACGTTCATCAGGCCGCGATCTGCCTGGAGCGCGCCCACCACGATGTCGAGAGGCAGACTCGCGGGTGGCGCGAGCGAGCCGAGGCGATGCTCGACGACGGACTGCGTGTCCTCGAGGCGGCCTGAGGAACGACAGCGATGCTCATGACCCTGGCGAAATTCATCAGGCCGTATGCGCCGTACCTGGCTCTGGCGCTCCTGGGGGCCCTTGGTGAGACCGCGGCGGATCTCCTCCAGCCGTGGCCGCTCAAGATTCTGTTCGACAACATTCTCCGCGGTGAGCCGCTTCCGCCGGCCATCGACGGATGGCTCGCGCCGATCTTCGGACAGGGGGCCTCAGGGCTCCTGGCCTTTGCTGTCTCCGCCGTGCTGGCGATCGCCGTGGTCCGTGGGGCATCGTCCTTCATGCAGGATTTCTTCATGCCGCGCGTCGGCCACTTCATCCTCCACGATCTACGCCGACAGCTCTACTGGCACATCCAGCGGCTTTCCATGACGTTCCACGACGAGGGACGCGTCGGTGAGCTCTTGAGTACGCTCACCACCGATATCCAGGTGGTGCGCGACCTGGTCGAGTCAGCGCTGGTCGGCCTGGTCGTGAACACCCTGACGCTGCTGGGCATGATCATCATCATGCTCGTGATCGACTGGCGGTTGGCACTGCTCGCCTTGTCGATCGCGCCATTTCTGTTCGTCATCGTGTACCGCTTCACCCACCGAATGAAGGCGGCCTCGCGCGACGCACGACGTCAGGAGGGTGTGGTGGCCTCGGTCGCCCAGGAAGTGCTGACGTCGATGCGTGCCGTGCAGGCGTTCACACGCGAGGACTATGAGCAGGCCCGCTTCGAGCGGGAAAACGAGCAACGGGTGTGGGCCGGCATCCGCGCGCGCACGCTGGCCGCCCAGCTCGATCCGCTGGTGGAGGTGCTGGTCGCGATCGGTTCGGTGCTCGTGCTCTGGTACGGCACGCAGCAGGTTCTGAACGGGACCCTGACGCCGGGCTCACTCCTCGTCTTCATCGCGTATCTCGGCGGGCTGTACAAACCCATGCGCAAACTTTCGAAGGAGGCCGATGTCCTGAGTCGAGCGGCCGTGGGGCTGGAACGCATCGTGGGGATCCTCGAGACGGGACAGACGGTGAAGGACTTGCCAGGCGCGAAGGTGGCGCCGACGTTTCGGGGCCGGATTCAGTTTGAAAACGTGTTTTTCTCGTATCGGCCGCGGGAACCCGTCCTCAAAGACCTCAGCTGTGCCGTGGAGCCCGGTCAAGTGATTGCCCTGGTGGGGGCCACCGGTGCGGGGAAGACCACGCTGATTCGCCTCATCTCCCGGTTCAACGATCCCGACCGCGGCCGCATCCGCATCGACGGCGAAGACATCCGAAACTACACGTTGTCTTCCTTGCGCGCGCAGATCAGTCTCGTGCTTCAAGAGACGATTCTGTTCTACGGGACGGTCCGCGACAACATCGCCTACGGTCGCCCGGAGGCGACGTTCGACGAGGTCGTCGCCGCGGCGAAAATGGCCAACGCTCACCCGTTCATCGAGCAATTGCCCGAAGGCTACGAGACGATGATCGGTCAGCGGGGGGCCGTGCTTTCCGGCGGTCAGCGCCAGCTCCTCACCATTGCGCGGGCGGCCATTCGGGGTGCGCCGATCGTCCTGCTCGACGAGCCCACCACCGGACTCGACGCGAGCTCCGAGGCGCTGGTGATGGAGGGGCTGGCTCGCCTCGTCAAAGGGCGCACGGTCGTGGTGATCGCCCATCGCCTCACCACGGTGAGTCGAGCCGATTCGATCCTCGTCCTCGAAAGCGGACACATCGTGGAGAGAGGCACCCACGAGCGATTGCTTGCGATGGGAGGTCGTTACGCCGAGCTCTATGAGCTTCAGTTTCGAGGACAGACACGTGTCCAGACCGGACAACGCCAGGCCGAGTATCGTTGAACCCCCGAAGTTCAAAGAAGGGTCGTGAGTAACATGGCGAGGCTGAGAATCGGACGTCTTGGCCGGGTCGGCGTGGCGCTGGCCCTTGGCGCTCTGAGCGTGGTGATCGGGGCGGCCGCGAATCCCCTGGCGCCGACCGAGGCGGTCATGCACGTGGCGGCGGTCGGTGATATCCACGACGAGGGGCCGTCGTCGAGTGCCGCCGCCACGGCGGCGGAGGCGGCCAAAGCCGATTTCATTCTAGATGTATCCCGTCCTCGCACCGAACCACGACCAGTTCTGGCAGGGCGATCCACTGAAGTACTTCAACGGTGGCGGCGCTCGTGGCTACAAGAGCCCGGTCACCCTCAAGCCGTACACGCCTTACTCATTCGACAAGGGTACCTGGCACTTCATTGCTCTTCCCGATACCTGTGGCCGGACGAGCGGATGCAGCCTGAGTGACATCACCTCCTGGCTGCAGCAGGACCTCGAGACCCATACGAATCGCTGTGCCATCGCCTACTGGCACCAGCCGTACTTCAGCAGCAAGTTTCACAACCCGGAAGACAGTATCAAACCCTGGGTCGACCTCCTGGTCGCCAGGCACGTCGATATCGTCCTGCAAGGCCACAATCACTTTTATGAGCGCTTTGCCCCTCAGAATGCGGCTCGCGAGGCCGACCCCAATGGCCCTCAAGCGTTCGTGGTCGGTACCGGCGGCCGGCACTTAGACAGGTTTAAAGACACGGCGCCGAACAGCGTGACTCGAGACAACAGCACGTTCGGAGTTCTGCAATTGACGCTCAGAGATGGTTCCTACGACTGGCGATTCGTACCGGTGGCGGGTGGGACGTATACCGATAGCGGCTCGATGAGTTGCCGCTAGCGGGCTTCTGGAGGAGGCATTGGAGGCTAGGAACGCATGCGAATTTCGATAATCGGTTGTGGGTATGTAGGGTTGGTGACGGGCGGGTGCCTCGCCGAAATAGGCCACGACGTGATGTGCACGGACAATGACCCCGCCCGTATCGCCACGCTTGAGGCGGGCCGGGCGCCGATTTATGAGCCACATCTCGACACGGTCCTGGCTACCGCCCGAAGTGCTGGACGTCTCGCCTTCACGCGCTCTGCGGGCGAAGCGGTCCGCGCGGGCGATAACATTTTTATCTGTGTGGGCACGCCGCCTCGGCAAACCGGCGAAGCCGATCTTTCCGCGATCGACAACGTCGCGCGACTCATCGCCACCGAAGCGCGCACGCCAAAACTCGTGATCGAGAAAAGTACCGTGCCGGCCCAAACTGGACTGCAGTTGAAGCGGGCGCTGGCGGTCTACGGCCGCAAGAATGGCCTGACGTTACGGGTGGCTTCCAACCCCGAGTTTCTCCGCGAGGGCACCGCGGTCGAAGACTTCATGCACCCGGACCGCATCGTCGTCGGCGTGGAAGACGAGGGCTCCGAAAAGCAACTCCGCGAGATTTACCGGCCCATCCTCGAGGGCTCGCGTCACTGCCCCGTGCACACGGCGGCCTGCCCACCGGCTCCAGCCCCCCACATGCTGGTGACCTCGATGACCAGCTCGGAGCTGATCAAGCACGCTTCGAATTCCTTTTTGGCCCTGAAAATTTCCTACGCCAATGTCCTCGCAGACCTCTGCGAGCGGCTGGGTGCCGACGTCGAGGAGGTGACCAGTGCGATGGGTCTGGACCCGCGCATTGGACCGCAGTTCCTCCGCGCCGGCCTGGGCTTCGGCGGTTTTTGCCTGCCGAAAGATGTCCAGGCGTTCGTCCGGTTAGCGGAGAGCGTCGGCGTGGACTTCGGCCTGTTGAAGGAGGCAGAACGGGTCAACCGCCGGCGCGTCGGGCTGTTCCTCGACGAGGTGAGGCGCGCGCTGTGGGTGGTCAAGGACAAGCAGGTCGGGGTGCTCGGCCTCGCCTTCAAGCCCAATACCGACGACGTTCGCCTGGCGCCCGCCATCGAAGTAATCAGGCAGCTGGCGGCCGAGGGTGTGCAGGTGCGCGCCTCCGATCCACAGGCGATGGAAAAAGCCCGCGCGATTCTGCCTGACGTCGAATACGTCCGGGATCCATACGAAGTAGCGAAAAACGCAGATGCGCTGCTGATCACCACCGAATGGGAGGAGTTTCGGCGGATGGATTGGAAGCGTATCCGCGACGTGATGGCCCGACCGCTGGTGCTCGATGGCCGCAACCTGCTTGATCCCGTGCAGATGAAGGCGCTCGGCTTTGAGTACTACTCCGTCGGCCGTCCCGACGCACAGGCCAAGTTGAAACGCCGTCGCAACAGCGCCATCGTGATTCAGGCCTTTACCGCGTTGAAACCCGTCCTCCAAGAGGGCCATTTGTCTAAAACGGCCATCCTCGGGGCCCGCCCCAGCTCCCGTGATCGAACAAAACGACAGCCGCTTGAGCCCGGCAACCCATAACGACATGAAGCGCGAAGATGGCGTGTCACTGGGAACGAGACGGCTGCCTCACCGGACAGCCATGAGGGGTCACGACGCGTGGACTCAGGACATAACTGATGGAACTCCTTCCCGGAATCCTCGTGAGCATCCTTCGCGGAAACCCCGAGCCCGGCCAGGGCCACGGGACGATGTACATCATCATCAACCAAGCCCATGCCTACCTCCAAGAGACCCTGCGAAGGGCCTTTGAGGGACAAAAAAACATCCAGATCATTGTGGACAGGCGCTATGGCGAGCGGCGCACGACTCGCGGATCCGTAGCGTTCGAGCGCCGCCAAGCCGACCGAAGAAGATCGAGGGAGCACCTCGTCGAGGTGATCGTCACGGAAGAGTCCTCTGGCACCGTGGGACCCCGCCCGGCTGACGATTGATCCCGCCGATCGACCGTGCTACATCGCTCCCCATGAGCGACAGCGTGGGATTCATCGGACTCGGCACCATGGGCGGCCCCATGGCGCAGAACCTCGTCAAGGCCGGCGTCAGCGTCGTGGTCCACGACGCCAATCCGAACGCCACGAAGCCCTTCGCGGGCCGGCCCGGCGTCACGGTGGCGCGCTCGGCAGCCGACGTGGCCGCCGGCACGAAAGCGCTGTTCACCTGCTTGCCGAACGACGAGATCGTGCGCGCCGCGTACCTCGGTGCCGAGGGCGTGGCCGCCGGCGGCGCGCGTGGGCTCGTCACCTGCGATTGCTCCACCGTCAGCCCCGAGGTCACCGTCGACCTCAACCGCGCGCTGGCGGGGCAGGGCATCACCCACATGGACACGCCGATGCTCGGGTCGCAGCCCCAGGCGGTGTCGGGCGAGATCTTCTTCATCGTCGGCGGCGATCAGGCGACGCTGACGACGATCGCCCCGTACCTCGCCATCATGGGCACGCGGCACATGTACGTGGGGCCGTCGGGCACGGGCAACCGCGTCAAGCTCGTCCACAACGGCCTGGGCGCCGTCACGGCGGTGGCGGTGGCCGAGGCGCTCGCCGTCGTCGTGCAGGCCGGCGTGGATCCCTACGTCTTCTACGAGGTCGTGCGCAACGGCGGCGGCATGGCGTACGGCACGTACTTCGAGCGCCGCGTCAAGCGCATGCTCGACGGCGACTTCACGCCGACGTTCATGGCGGAGCTGATGCACAAGGACGTGAAGCTCGCGTTGAACCTGGCCCGGAGCGCCGGAGTGCCGACGCCGTTGCTCGAAGAGACCAAGCGGAGCTACGACGAAGCGGTCGACTCGGGCTGGGCCAAGGAAGACTTCTCCGCCGTCACCCACGTGGTGGAGAAGCGGATCGGCCGACGGCTGTCGCGATGAGCGTCAGGCCGGCTCGCCCTTCACCTTCGCGACGAGCGTCCTGAGCTCGCCCATGTCGACGTCGGACACGAGGGCGTAGCCGAGCTCGCCCGCCCGCCACAGGATCACTCGAAAGCCGCGCGACGACATCTCCAGGCGGCGCTCCGGCCAGTCGAGTCCGTCGGCCCGAACGACGAAGAGCGAGATGGCGTGCAGCCGGCGGCTATAGAGGAACACCGCGGCGCGTCGGTCGAGGAAGTAGCCGACGGCGCCACCCCGGAGCGGGAACTCGGCGTCACCGCTGAACGCCACCACCGGCGCGAAGTCGAGGCGGCCCGCGAACCAGGGCTTGACCTGGTGCATGTCGCTGCTCTCGGCCTCCATCGGCCGCTGGCTGAGCAGCACGCGCACGTGGTCGTTCACGGCCTCGGCGACGAGCGCGTTCCGCTGAGCGGGGACGACGACCAGGCGCTGGTAGAGGAGCGGCATCGCGACGAGCACGACGGCGGCCGCGGCCAGGGCCGGTAGCCACAGCCGCTTGAAGGAACGGCGCACGCGCGGCGTCTCCGGCCACTCCGCCGCCAGGCGGCGCTTGAGAGCGAGCGAGGCGGGGTGCTGGGGCAGGCGCTGCTCGAGGACCTCGGTCAGCATCCGCTCGGCGCCGTCCGCGCGCGTGCACGCCGCGCAGGACGCGAGGTGCTCGCGCACCGCGGTGTCCTCGCCGGGAGGGAGCGCTCCCCGCTGATGCGCGAGCACGAGGTCGCGGGCGTCGGCGCAGGTCATCCCCGCTCACCGGACGCGTCGCCGATGAGTCGGCGCAACGAGGCCCTCGCCCGTGAGAGTCGCGACTTCACCGTGCCCACCGCACAGCCCATCACCTCGGCCACCTCCACCTCGGTCAGCCCCTCGAGATCGAGGAGGATCACCGTTCGCGCGTCCTCGCCCAGCCTCATCAGCGCGGCCTCGATCTCGTCGGCCATGACCTTCCGGAGCGCATCGATCTCGTGATCCGCCACGTCGGGGACGGGATCGACGGTGTCGAGGCCGCCCACCACCGGGCTGCCCCGGCGTCGCCGATATTCACTGACGAACGTGTTGCGCAGGATGCGACACAGCCACGCCTTGAGATTCGTGCCCGGCGTGAACTGGTGGAGCGACCGGAGCGCTCGGGCGTACGTCTCCTGCACCAGGTCCTGGGCGTCCGGCTCGTTGCCGGCGAGGTAGTGCGCGAGATTGTGGAGCGTGTCGGCGTAGGCGAGCGCCTCGCGCCCGACCCGTCCAACGTCGCCCGCCCGCTCCGTCGCCATGCCTCGCCATAGTACTCCGCTGGTGCTAACGCGCGAGCGGCCCCTTCGTTCCCCGGGAACGAGTCGGCCCGTCGACCGTTGGCATGGGTGAGGAGGATGCGATGAAGATCGTGAACACTCTCGGCCTGGCGGTGCTGGCCCTCGTCACACTCGCCGCAGCGGCGCCGACGACACCGCGCGTGGAGATCAAGCACTTCGCGTACGGTCCGACGACGCTCACGGTGCCGGTGGGCGCCACCGTCACGTGGGTCAACGAGGACGAAGAGCCTCACACCGTGACGGCGACCGGGGTCTTCGCGTCGCCCGGCCTCGACTACGACGAGACGTTCTCGTACCAGTTCACCACCGCCGGTCGGTACACGTACCACTGCGCGCTCCATCCGCGCATGACCGGCACCGTGGTCGTGCAGTGACTCTGACCAGCAAGGAGAGCGACATGGATCGTCGCGGTTTTCTCGAGTGCATGGCATGGGCAGGCAGCGGGGTCGTGTGGAGCATGGCCGGCGGCGTGGCGACGTCCTCGGTGCTGGGAGCGCCGTCGCGCGCGGCGGCCGCGGCGGGCGCCTTCACCTTCGCCCAGATCAGCGACTCGCACGTCGGCTACAAGGGCGCGGCCAACCCCGACGCCCTCGTCACGCTCCAGCAGTCGATCGCCCGGATCAACGCGCTCGATCCGGCGCCGGCGCTGGTCATCCACACCGGCGACCTCTCCCACGGCCAGAAGGCCGGCGCCTTCGACGCGGTGGCGGAGACGATGAAGTCGCTTCGCCCCGGCGACGTCTTCTACGTGCCGGGCGAGCACGACGTGTTCGTCGACGGCGGCACCGAGTACCTGGCGCGCTTCGGCAAGGGAACGGTCGGCAAGGGATGGCGGAGCTTCGATTACAAGGGCGTCCACTTCGCCGGTCTCGTGAACGTGCTCTCGTACAAGGGCGAGGGCATCCGCTGTGGACGGTCTATCCGCAGTGGGGCTGGGTCACCGAGGACGCCGAGCAGGCCCTGGCGCTGCTCCGCCGGTTCGGCTCGGTGACCGTGCTCAACGGTCACATCCACCAGATCGTGCAGAAGGTGGAGGGCTCGATCGCCTTCCACACCGCGCGCTCGACCGCCTTCCCCCAGCCGGCGCCCGGCACCGCGCCCTCGCCGGGGCCGCTGAAGGTGGATCACGTGGCTCGGATGCTGGGCGTTCGCGAGGTGCGCTACGTGGAGCGGCCGGGCCCGCTGGCCGTCGTCGACACCGCGCTCGAGGGCTGATCAGCCCTCGGCGTCGTCGCGCTCGAGGATCCGGTAGAGCGTACGACGATCGATGCCGAGGAGCTCGGCGGCGCGGACCTTGTTGCCGCCGGTCTCCTCCAGCGCCCGGTTGACATACCAGCGCTTCAGCTCGTCGAGGGTCATGCGGGTCTTCGGCAGCTCGGGCGGCGCCAGGGTCTCGGCGCGGATCTCGGTAGGCAGGTCGTCGGCCAGGATCATCCCCGACGAGGACAGGGCTACGGCGCGCTCGACGACGTGCTGCAGCTCGCGCACGTTGCCCGGCCAGCCATACGCGCTCAAGAGCTCCAGCGTGCCGGGCGCGTAGCCGAGAATCGCCTTGCCCGACTCCTCGGCGTACTTGCGCAGGAAGTGCTGGGCGAGCAGCGGCAGGTCTTCCCGGCGCTCGCGCAGTGGCGGCACGCGGATGGTCACGCCGTTGAGGCGGTAGTAGAGGTCCTCGCGGAAGCGGCCATCCTCGACCAGCTTGCGGAGATCCTGGTTCGTCGCCGTGATCAACCGCACGTTGACGGGAACCGGATCGTTGCCACCGACCCGGCGGATCACCCGCTCCTGGAGCACGCGCAGGAGCTTGGCCTGGAGCGCCGTCGACAGCTCGCCGATCTCGTCGAGGAAGCAGGTGCTGCCGTCGGCCGTCTCCAGCAGCCCGCGCCGGCTCATCACCGCGCCGGTGAAGGCGCCGCGCTCGTGCCCGAACAGCTCGGACTCGAAGAGCGGCTCGGGCAGCGCCGCGCAGTCCACCACCACGAGCGGACGGTCGGCCCGCGGGCTCGCGTAGTGGATCGCGCGCGCCACCATCTCCTTGCCGGTGCCGGTCTCTCCCTGGATCAGGATCGTCGTGTCGAGCGCGGCCACGCGCGCCACCAGCTTGTAGATGGCGACCATCTCTTGCGACTGGCCGACCAGCTTGTCGACGCCATACCGCTCGTGGAGCTCGTGGCGGTACTGGCGATTGTCGGCGACCAGCCGGCGCGCCTCCAGCGCGCGCCGCACCGTCATCTTGATCTCGTCGATCCGGAACGGTTTGGAGAGATAGTCGTAGGCCCCGGCTCGGATGGCGTCGATCGCCGTCTCCATGGTGGCGAACGCGGTGAGGATCACGACGGTGGGGGCCGGCTGGAGCGTCACCAGGCGCTTGAGCGCGCTGAGGCCGTCGACGCCCGGCATGCGCAGGTCGACCAGCGCGAGGTCGCACGGCTCGGCCTGGGCGATGCGCACGCAGTCCTCGCCGCCGCTGGCGGCGCGCACGCGGTAGCCCTCGCGGGTGAGCACCTCGACGAGCAGGTCGCGCGCGACCGGGTCGTCGTCGGCGACGAGCAGCGTGGCGTTCGACATCACGCGCGCTCTCCGACCGGCAGGAGCACGCGGAACGTGCTGCCCTGACCGGGCTGGCTCGTCACCTCGATGCGGCCGTGGTGCTCGCGCACGATCTGGGCCGAGATGAACAGCCCGAGGCCGCTGCCGCCCTTGGTCGAGAAGAACGGCTCGAAGATCTGCGTCTGCTCGGCGGCCGGGATCCCGCGCCCGGTGTCGCTGACCGCCAGCTCGACGTGGCGGTCTCGCGTAACGGTGGCGACGGCGATGCGGCCCCCGGCTGGCGTGGCGTCGACGGCGTTGGTGAGCAGGTTCAGGACCACTTGCTGGAGCTGGTTCGAGTAGCCCTCGATCGCGGGCAGGGATACCTGCGTCGTCGCGTCGAGACGAAGGCCGGCGGCGACGATACCGGGCCGCACGACCTCGGCGATCTCGGTGACGAGCCGGTTGACGTCGACGGCTTCCGGCTCGCCCGGCGTGCGTCGCGTGAGATCGAGGAGCTGGGCGATGATCTGGGTGACCCGCGCGAGCTGGGCGTCGATGATCGAGAGCCGGCGGCGCACGTCATCGCTCAGGGCCGACGGCAGGTCTTGGCGGAGCAGCTCGAGGTGTCCGGCCACCGAGTGCAGCGGTGTGCCGACCTCGTGCGCGACCTCGGCCATGATGCGTCCGGCCAGCGCCAGGCGTTCGGCGTGGCTCAGCGAGCGCTGCATGCGCTGGACCTCGTGATAGCGCCGCTCCAGCTCGGACGTCGCCTCCTTCACCCGGGCCTGCAGCTCGCTGTTGAAGTCCTCGATGCGCGCGAGCATCTCGTTGAAGTGGCGGGCCAGCACGCTGAACTCGTCCCGGCCGTCCACCCGCACGGGCGCGCCCGGATGACCGGCGTCGACGTGGCGGATCGCGTCGACCAGCCGGCGGATGGGCCGGTTCACCACGACGTGGACGGCGAGGCCCATCAACGAGCCCATGAGCAGGACCGAGAGCCCGGTCAGCGCGAGGTCCCAGCCGCGTAACCGCGCTTCCCGTGCGGCGGCCAGCGAGAGCGAGAACTTGGCCGCGATGGCACCCACCACATCGCCCTCGACCCTGATCGGCGCCATCACTTCCCACGAGCGGCCGTCCTGGTCCATGACCATGCGCGAGACGACGTCGCCCTGCCGCACCTGCTCGCCCTCGCGCCGCGTGAACGGCAGGCGGCGCGACTCGTAGCTGGTGGCGACGATGTGCGAGCCCGCCGCGTCGAAGCCGAGGACGTCGAGCTGGAAGACACTCTGCCGGATCGCCATGATCTGCCGGATCTTGTGCGCGAGCATGTTGCGGTTCTCGAACTCGCGACGGTCGCCGATCGTCGCGGCGACCTCGCGGGCGAAGATGACCGCGCGGGCGCGCAGGTCCTCCTCGAACCACACGCGCGACAGCCTGATCTGGAGCCACGTGAACGAGAACGAGACGACCACGAGGATGAGCAGGGACAAGAGCACCAGCTTCGCGCGCACGCCCAACCGCATCACGCGTTCGATGTATCACGAAAGGTGGTAGCCGGCCAGCGTTTGGCCCATGAGGCAAATCGCCCCACCACGCGACCATTCCGCCACATCGACGATGCTCACCGCGCGGGCAGCGGAGCATCGCGATCGTCGATTTCACGCGATTTCGACGAGCCGCCGGTTGGCCCGAGCGTTGCGTACGCTGCTGGCGCCACGCGACGTGGCGGGGAGGTCGACATGAAGAAGATCGTCGGATTCGCGCTCGTGATTGCGCTCGTCGGGTCGTTCGCCGCCTGGGCGGGCGAGACGTCCGGGAAGATCCAGTCGGTGGATCCGGTGGACCGGGCGATCGTCCTGGATGACGGCACCAAGCTGTGGGTGGCGGAAGGCCTGCCGCTCGACGCGCTTCGTGAAGGCGCCCGGGTGAAGGCGTCCTACGAGGAGCGCGACGGCAAGAACATCGTCACGACGTACGAGGTGGAGTGAGCGCAGTCAACCCGCGCCAAGGGGGCAAGCACGATGTCTCGAGCGATCCTGGCGGTCACGGCGCTGGCGACCCTGGTGGTCACTGGGCCCGCGCTGGCGTTTCAGTGCCCGAAGCTGATCAACAAGATCCACGACGAAGCGGATAGCCGCGTCGACGACGCGAGCTACGACGCGCGGATGAAGGCCGACGAAGCGGAGGCGCTCCACAAGGCGGGCAAGCACGCCGAGGCCGAGAAGGCCGCCAAGGAGGGCCTGGCCCGCATCGGGGTCAACTGAGGCCAGTGGGCCCGAGCCGTGACGGGCGCCTGGAACAGCAGGCGCCCGTCGTGCGTCCGTCAGAACTTCACGGGGTCCCCATCGTCGAGGAAGAACAGCGTGGGCTGATCGGCGACGCCCGCGCGCTTCATCGTCTCCTGCAGGTCGGATGACTGCGTGAACTTCCGCGCGTTCGCCACGCTGTCCCACTCCAGCACGATCAGCGTCTCGTTGGGGTTGTCGGCACTGCGGTAGAGCGTGCCGCCGCGCGACCCTGCCTTCCGACGGGCGTCGGCGTGAGCATCGAACGCCGTCTTCCACTTCGCGAAGTCGGCGACCTTGTGGCGGATGATCAGATGGGCCATGACTCACCTCCTCGTCACCGTTCGGGAGACGCCAGTTTCTGATTCCAAGGACACAGCCGGGCGTGAGAAGTGTGGCGGTGCGCGCGTCGACCTCGCCGATCAGCGGCCGATGACGCTCCTCAGAAAGCCGCCGACGACCGCGTTGTACTGATCGGGGAAGATGTTCGGCACGAAGTGGCCGCCACCGTCGAGCACGACGAGCTTGGCGCCGGGGACGCCGTCGGCGAGCTCGCGCGAGTAGAAAGGCGGCGTCACCATGTCGTCGGCGGCGACGACGACCAGCGTGGGCACGCGAATCTCGCGCATGCGGGCCCGGCGGTCGAAGGCGAGGATGGCGTCGATCCGGCTCTCGATGATCTCGACCGGCGCCGCCGCCACCGCCGTCGCGCGATGCTGCTCGGCGAGCGCGGCGTCGTTGGCGCTGACCCACCACGGTGGTGCGAGCACGAGCGCCGAGCCCGCGAGGTACGCCTCCATGCCGCTCGCGCGGAGCGTCTGCTTGCGCGCTTCGAAGAGCCGCCGGAAGTACGGATCGGGTCCGGGCCACGTGGCGCTGAGGACGAGGCTCTGCAGGCGGTCGGGATGGTCCTGCGCGATCACCTGCCCGATGGCGCCGCCCGTCGAATGACCGGCGATGAGCGCGGACGCGATGCCCAAGCGGTCCATCAGGCAAAGAACGTCAGCCGCCATCTGCTCCACCGAGTAGCGGATGCGTGAGTGCGTGCTCTGGCCGGTCCCGCGATGGTCGTGCACCACGACGCGGAAGTCGCGGGCAAAATCGGGGATCTGACGCGCCCAGAAGGCGCCCACACCGTTCAGGCCGGGCACCAGCATCAGCGCCGGCCCCCGCCCGTGCTCCTCGTAGTGAAGCTCGGCGTCGCCGATGGAGATCGTTGGCACCGCTCAGGCCCTCGTGTCGTTCATGCCCATGGCGCGCTCGATGTCGACGACGTCCTGCCGGCGCTCGAACGGCGCCGGCGCCGGCTCGCCGGGGCGGCGCCAGCGGCCGATGGTGGCGAAGAAGTTCTCGAGCCCGGGCGGCGCGATGATCCACACCATGACGAGATCCTCGGCGCCGTCGTTCCAGATCTCCTGCTTCACGTCGTAGCCGAAGAAGCCGGCGGTGCCGGGCACGAGCTGATGGCGCACGCCGTCGACGACCAGGTGGCCACGGCCGCGGAAGCAGATCAGCATCTCCACCTGGGTGGTATGCGAGTGCTCGCGCACGTGCCCACCGGGGGCGATGGTCTGATAGCCGAGCGACATTCCTTCGAAGCCGGTGTTCGCCGGCGTCAGGACGGGGTCGGCGTGGCCGTTGGCGGGCGTCGGCTGCCAGAACGACGGGCCTTCGCCCGGCTGCACGATCACCGAGCGGCCGCGGATCACGTTCGCACCATCGTCATGTTGCCGTGAGGTCGATGCAGGCCGGCCCCCTCCTCCCGGGTGGTTCTGAGCGTTTGAACATACCATAGTGCCTATTCACAGCCCAGATGTCGGGCACGGGGAGGCGATCGTGGCGCGAAGGAGCATCGGGTTCTCGGAGATCGTGACGTCCGAGCGAACGCTGTGGCAGGTCCAGACCGCGGGCGCCGGCCCTCAGGGCCGCTTGCCGGTGACCGCCGAAATGCTGCTCGAGCGGCCGAGCGGCGACATCTTCGGCCTCACCCAGAACGCGGGGATGGGCTGGGAGCCGAGCGAGCTCACGCGGCCGCAGTACCTGATGCTCGGGACCAACGGGGGCATCCGCGCCGCGGATGGCCATCCGATCGCGCTCGGCTATCACACCGGTCACTGGGAGATCGGCCTGTTGATGCAGGCGGCGGCCGAAGAGCTGCGCGCGCTCGAATGCCTCCCGTTCGCCGCGTACTGCTCGGATCCGTGCGACGGCCGCACGCAAGGCACCGTCGGCATGATGGACAGCCTCGCCTACCGTAACGACGCCGCCCAGGTGTTCCGGCGCCTGGCCCGCTCGTTGCCGACGCGCAAAGGCGTGCTTGGCGTCGCGACGTGCGACAAGGGACTGCCGGCGATGATGATGGCGCTGGCGGCGCTGCGCGGTCTGCCCGCGGTGCTCGTGCCCGGCGGGGTCACGCTGCCGCCGCGTGATGGTGAGGACGCGGGCAAGGTGCAGTCGATCGGCGCGCGGTTCGCCCACGGCGAGCTGACGCTCGAGCAGGCCCAGGATCTCGGCTGCCGTGCCTGCGGGTCCCCGGGCGGAGGTTGCCAGTTCCTCGGCACGGCGGCGACGTCGCAGGTCATCGGCGAGGCGCTGGGACTGACGCTGCCGCACGCGGCGCTGGCGCCCTCGGGTCAGCCGGTGTGGTTCGACATGGCGCGCCGCTCGGCTCGTGCCCTCGTCGCGCTGGAGTCACGAGGCATCCGCGGCCGCGACATCGTCACCGATGCGGCGGTGAGGAATGCGATGGTGGTGCACGCGGCGTTCGGCGGCTCGACGAATCTGCTGCTGCATCTGCCGGCGATTGCCCACGCGGCCGGGCTTCGTCGGCCGACGGTGGACGACTGGATCGCGGTGAATCGCCGCGTGCCGCGCCTGGTCGACACGCTTCCCAACGGGCCACATCCGACGGTGCGCGCGTTCCTGGCCGGCGGCGTGCCCGAGGTCATGCTCCATCTGCGTCGGCTCGGGCTGCTCGAGCTCGACGCGCTGACCGTGAGCGGTGAGCGGCTCGGCGCCGTCCTCGACTGGTGGCAGGCATCGGAGCGCCGGCAGGCGTTGCGCGAGCGGCTCGCCGCCATGGACGGCGTGGCCGCCGACGACGTGATCATGGATCCCGACCGCGCGCGCTCGCGCGGGCTCACCAGCACGGTGACGTTTCCGCGCGGCAATCTCGCCCCCGAGGGCTCGGTGATCAAGAGCACGGCCATCGATCCCAGCGTGGTGGATCCGGACGGCGTCTATCGAAAGGTCGGGCCCGCCCGCGTCTTCACGCGCGAGCGCGACGCCATCGTCGCCATCAAGAGCCGCGGGCAGGGGGCATTGAAGGCGGGCGACGTGATGGTGCTCATCTGCCGCGGCCCGATGGGCGCGGGGATGGAGGAGATCTACCAGATCACCGCCGCGCTTCGGCATCTCTCGTGGGGCAAGCACGTGACCGTCGTCACCGACGCGCGCTTCTCGGGCGTGTCCACCGGCGCCTGCATCGGCCACGTCGGCCCGGAGGCGCTGGCCGGCGGCCCCATCGGCAAGGTGCTCGACGGCGACCTGATCCAGGTCATCGTCGACCGCCATCGCCTCGAGGGCTCGATCGATCTCGTGGGCCACGGCGATCATAACGTCGGCGTCGACGGGGGAACGCGCGTGCTGGCGTCACGCGCGCTGCGCCCCGATCTCTCACCCGATCCCGATCTGCCCGACGACACGCGGCTGTGGGCGGCGCTCCAGCACGTGGGCGGAGGGACGTGGGGTGGATGCGTCTACGACGTGGACGCGATCGTCCGGGCGCTGGCAACGAGATAGGTCGCTGGCGATGAAACAACATGGTCGGGGGCGCCCGGCGTGATTGGGTCTTCCGCAGCGCCGCGTCCTGGCGCATAGTCGCGGCATGATCACCGAACGTCACAGCGTCTGCCCGCTCGATTGCCCGGACACGTGCAGCCTCATGGTGAGCGTCGAGAACGATCGCATCCTCGCGATCAAGGGCTCGCATGCCAACCCCTACACGGCCGGCGTGCTGTGCGCCAAGGTGCCCGCCTCGTATCCGGGCTTCGTGCACGGCGAGCGGAGAATCAGCACGCCACTGCGGCGCCACGGCGCCCGCGGCGCGGCACGTTTCGAGCGGATCTCGTGGGACGAGGCGCTCGACACGATCCACGAGCGGTTCACCGCGATCATCGCGGCCCATGGGCCCCAGGCGATCCTGCCACTCAACTACGCCGGACCGCATGGCTTCCTCGCCGGCGGCTCGATGGATCTCCGGTTCTTCCATCGGCTCGGCGCGAGCCTCCTCGACCGGAGGCCGCTGTGCGGCGGGATTCGCACCGAAGCGTGGGTGGGGACCTTCGGTACCGTCCCGGGCATGCGGCCCGAGCAGGCCGAGCACTCCCGGCTGATCGTGGCCTGGGGCAACAACGTCACGTGGTCGAATCTCCACCTGATGCCCGTGATCAACCGGGCGAAGAAGCAGGGCGCCAAGCTGGTCGTCGTCGATCCACGCCGCACCACCGTCGCCCGCCAGGCCGACCTCCACATCGCGTTGCGGCCCGGCACCGACGTGGTCCTGGCCTGGGCCGTGGCCGCCGAGCTCGAGCGGCGCGGAGCGATCGATCGCGAGTTCGTGGCCCGCCACGTCGACGGCCACGAGGAGTACATGGCGCTGGCGCGGCGCTACGGCGTCGCCGAAGCCGCCGACCTCTGCGGCGTGCCCGCCGATCACGTCCGCACGCTCGCCGAGTGGTACGCGACCATCTCACCCGCCGCGATCAGCGTGGGCAACGGGCTCGAGCGCAATCAGAACGGCGGCAGCGGGATCCGCGCGGTGTTCGCCTTACCGGCCCTCGCGGGCAAGCTTGGCGTGCCCGGCGGCGGCCTCATCAATGGCGCCGGCTTCGCGTTTCCGAAGACACCCGCGCGCCTGCAGCGCCCCGACCTCGTACCGAAGGGCACGCGCACGCTGAACATCGTCGACGTGGGCGCCCACCTGCTCGACGAGCGGCTCACTCCGCCGATCAAGGCGGTCTTCATCTACAACCACAACCCGGTGGTGGTGCACCCCGACCAGAATCGGCTGATCCGCGGCCTGCGCCGCGAGGATCTCTTCGTCGTCGGCTCCGACGTCGCGATGACCGACAGCCTCGCGTACGCCGACATCGTGTTGCCGGCGGCGAGCCACTTCGAGCATCCGGAGCTCTACGCGGCCTACGGTCAGCACTGGCTGCAGCGCGCCGAGCCGGTCATCTCCCCGCAGGCGGACGCGCTGCCCAACACCGAGATCTTTCGCCGCCTGGCCGCCCGCTTCGGCTTCACCGATCCGATCTTCAGGGCGAGCGACGCCGAGCTGATGGACGAGGCGCTCGATCCGTCCGACGCGCGGCTCGGTGGCGTGCGGCCGAGCGCGATTCCCACGGATCGGGCGACGGCCATGACCGCCAACGGCGACGAGTTCACGCTCTTCAAGAACGTCTTCCCCAACACGAAGTCGGGAAAGGTCGAGCTGGCGTCGCCCTATCTGGAGACGAAATATCGCGCGCGGCTGCCGCGCTTCCTCCCGGTCGACTCGCGCTACCCGCTCACGCTGATCTCGCCGGCGTCGGACGAGCGGATCACCTCGACCTTCGGCGGCGTCAGCGGTGACGAGACGCCGCCGCTCGAGATGCATCCCGACGACGCCCGCGCGCGCGGCCTCGAGGCGGGCATGCGCGTCCGTGTCTGGAACGATCTTGGCGAGGTTCGACTGCCACTGCGCGTGACGGACATCGTGCCGCGCGGGGTCGTCTCGTCGCTGAAGGGCGCCTGGCTGCGCACCAGCGACAACGGCCAGACCATCTCGGCGCTCTGCCCCGCCCACCACGCCGACATCGCCGAGGGCGCGTGCTTCAACGATGCTCGGCCGAGGGCGCGTGCTTCAACGATGCTCGGGTCGAGGTCGCCGCCTATCGGGGGTGAACGCCGCGGACTCCAGGAGTCCGCGCAGCTTGCCCATCGCCTCGACCAGTCCTCCCGGCAGCAGGAGCACGATCCCGACGAAGAGCGCGCCGAAGATCAGCAGGTGGAAGTCCACCCAGCGGATGGCCAGGTACTCCTTGAAGAAGACGTAGAAGATCGCGCCCAGCACCGGCCCGTGCAGCGTGCCGACGCCGCCGATGAAGGTCATCAGGACGGCGTCGAACGTCCAGCCAGGGCTGAACAGGTGCGAGGGATAGAACGAGATGTGGTAGTACGCGAAGCAGCCGCCGACGAGGCCGGCGAGCGCGGTCGAGCAGACCAGGGCGATCAGCTTCAGCCGGAGCGCGTCGACGCCGGTGGCGCCGGCGGCGTCCTCGTCCTCGCGAATGGCCTGCATGCCGAGACCCAGCCGCGATCGCGCGAGCGCGGCCACCGCCGCGATCGCCAGCACGGCCAGGGCCAGCGCCAACCAGTAGCGATTCGCCAGGCGATAGGTAGCGATCGTCGTCTGGGGCAGCGTCGAGATCTCGGCGAGCGTGTTCCCCACGGTGATCCGGAAGATCTCGCTCAGCGCCAGCGTGCCGATGGCGAAGTAGGCGCCGCGCAGCCGGAAGGCCGCCCAGCCGATCAGCAGCGCGAACACGACGGCGACGAGGGCGCCCGCGACCATCCCGATCACGACGGGCGTGCCCGCGATCCACAGCACGCGGGTGACCAGCGCGCCCAGCCCGAAGAAGGCCGCGTGACCGAGGTTGACCTGGCCGGCGTAGCCGGCGATGACGTTCCAGGACTGCGCCAGCGCGATCGACAGGAGCACGAGGAAGAGGAAGTTCAGGATGTCCTCGCGGCGCACCACGAGCGGGACCGCGGCCAGGGCGGCGACGATGACGAGGCCCGCCGCCGCCGACGCCGGGCGCATCACTTCGCGAAGAGTCCCTGCGGCCGCGCCACCAGCACGACGAGAAAGATGACGAGGCCGACCACCTCGCGGTAGGGGCCCCCGAAGACCATCGCGCTGCACGCCTCGGCCACGCCGAGGATCAGGCCGCCGGCGAACGTCCCCAGCATCGAGCCGAGGCCGGCCAGGACCACGACGATCAGCGCCTTCAATGTCCACTCGAGGCCGATGGACGGGCTGATCGAGTAGCCGACGCTGACGAGCGTGCCGGCCGCGCCGGCCAGCGCCGTGCCGATGGCGAAGGCGATGAGGTAGGCGCGCCGCACGTCGATGCCGGTCATCAGCGCGGCCTCCCAGTCGTCGGCCGTCGCGCGGATGGCGCGGCCCCAGCGCCAGTGATTGAGCAGCAGGTGCAGGCCGCCGATCAGCACGAACGCGATCACGAGGCTGGCGAGCCGCACCACGGGCAGGCTGACGCCGCCGACGTCGAGCACGCTTCCGGCATACGCGGTCGTGATCGACCGCTCGTCGGCGGTCCAGAGCTGTACGGCCGCGGCGTGGAGCGCCAGGCCGAGCCCGAAGCCGATCAGGAGCGAGTTCTTGATCCGTGTCTCCTCGTGGTAGCGCACGACCCAGCCGAAGAGCCCCCAGTAGAGGATCGCGCCGCCGACGAGCGCGACGGGAATGACGACGACGAGGGCGGCGAACGGATCGAGCCCGCTCAGCGCGAAGAGCCAGAACGCGCCGTAGCCACCCAGCATGATCAGCTCACCGTGGGCGACGTTGAGGACCTTCATCACGCCGAAGATCAGCGAGAGCCCGGCGGCGGCAAGGCCGTAGAGGCCGCCGATCAACACGCCGAGGACGAGCTGCTGGAGGACGATCGTCATCTCAGTGGCGCAGCGCGAGGGGGCCGAGGTACGCGCGCTTGACGTGTGGGTCGTCCATCAGCGCGGCGCCCGTGCCCTCGCCGACGATGCGGCCCGACTCGAGGATGTAGCCGCGATGGGCGAGCACCAGCGCGGCCTGGACGTTCTGCTCCACGAGGAGGATGGACACGCCACGCCGGTTGATCTCACCGAGCACACCCAGGATCGACTCCACGATGCGCGGGGCCAGGCCGAGCGACGGCTCGTCGAGGATGAGCAGGCGCGGGGCCGCCATCAGCGCGCGACCGATGGCGACCATCTGCTGCTGGCCGCCCGAGAGCGCGCGCACGAGCTGGCCGCGGCGCTCGCGCAGGACCGGGAAGATCGTGTAGACCTCCTCCAGTCGCTGCACGCGGCCGGCGTGGGCATGCGGGGCGAACGCGCCGAGGTCGAGATGCTCCTCGACCGTCATCGTGGCGAAGAGCCGCCGGCCTTCGGGGACCACGGCGATGCCGCGCTCGACGATGCGGTGGGCGGCCACGCTGGCGAGCGAGGCGCCGTCCCAGCGGATCCCGCCGGCGCGCGGACGAAGCAGGCCGGCGATGCAGCGGATCAGCGTCGTCTTGCCGGCGCCGTTGGGGCCGAGCAGCGCGACGATCTCGCCGACACGCACCTCGAGCGTGGCGCCCGAGAGCGCGAGGAACGGTCCGTACGAGGCCTCGACGTTATCGACGTGCAGCATGGCCGAGGTACACCTCGACGACGGTGGCGTCGGCGGCGATGGCGTCGGGCCGGCCTTCGGCGATCTTCTCGCCGGCGCTCAACACGATGATGCGCTGCGAGAGGGCCATCAACGCCCAGACGATGTGCTCGACCATCAACAGCGTCACGCCCTCGGACTGGAGCCGTCGGATCAGCGCCATCGCCGTCTCGGTCTCGGCGGGATTGAGCCCGGCCATGAGCTCGTCGAGCAGCAGGAGGTGAGGGGAGGTGGCCAGCGCCCGGGCCAGCTCGAGTCGCTTCTTGTCCATCAGCGTCAGCTCGGCGGCGCGACGGAACGTCTTGCCCTCGAGCCCGACGAGGGCCAGCAAGCGCTCGGCATCGGCGGCGACGTGACGGGGATCGCGTGCGCGGCCGTACAGCAGACCGACGCGAACGTTGTCGAGCGCGGTGAGTCCCGGGAAGGGCCGGACGAGCTGAAACGTCCGCGCGATGCCGGCGCCGCACACGCGGTGCGGTTGCCAGCCCGTGATGTCGTGCCCCTGGAGGCGAATGTGGCCGGCGTCCGGTCGGAGCGCCCCCGTGATCAGGTTGAAGAGCGTTGTCTTCCCTGATCCGTTGGGCCCCATCACACCGATCAGCTCGCCCTCCCCCACGTTGAAGGAGACCTCGCTGACCGCCCGGACGCCGCCGAAAGACTTGGTGACGCGCTCGACTTCGAGGAGCGTCACCTCTTGGCGAACGGCGGTGCCGGATATCCCAGCGGCGCCGTGGCCGCTTCTTTCGGGAACACCAGCTCCTGCTTGCCGTTCAGCCACTGCACGAAGACGGCGTTGACGATGCCGGTGCCGTCGGGTCGGAACTTCACCGGGCCGATGACCGTCGTCATGTCGGTCGCCGCGATCGCGTCACGGATCTTGTCCTTGTCGAGCGAGCCGGCGTGACTGATCGCTGCGGCCAGGATCTGGACGTTGGCGTAGGCCGGGCCCGTGATCGGATCGGCCGGCCGCCCGATCTTCTTCGTGTGGGCCTCGTTCAGCTCCTTCACGCCGGGCGCCTTCACGCCGTGGTGCCAGCCGGGGGCGAGGACGACATAGTCGCCGTCCTTGCCCAGGTTCTTGGACCAGATGGGCGGATCGGGCGCGCGGATGAGCAGCGTCATCTTGGGGTTGAGCCCCAGCTCCTTCATCTGCTTGACGATCGTCATGCCGTCGGGCGGGGTCGGCAGGCCGAGCACGAGATCGGCGCCGGCGCCCTTGGCTTTCAAGATCAGATCGGAGAAGTCCTTGGCGCCCGGCGCATATTCACCCACCATCGCCACCTGGTAGCCAGCCTGCTTGGCGGCTTCGGTCCAGGCGGTGGCCATCTCGCGGCCCCAGTCCGTCTTCTCCTGGAAGATGGCGGCGGCCTTCGGGCGATCGGCGGCCGGGATCGCGTTCAAGAGATCGACCGTGTACTGCTTGATGTCGGGCGACTTCCAGAAGGGCGAGAAGAGGTATTTGAAGCCCTGCTCGTGGACTTTGTGGAGCGCGAAGGCCACGCCGAGGTACGGCGTCTTGTTCTTCTCGGCGACCGAGGCGGCCGCGGCGTGCAGGTCGGAGCCAAAGCCGCCGAGGTAGGCGACCACGCCCTGCGCGGCCAGCGTCTCCAGCCGGCTCACGGTCTTCGTGGCGTCCGACTCGTCGTCGAGGATCGTGACCTCGATCGGCATCTTCTTGCCGCCCACGGTCACGCCACCGGCGGCGTTGATGTGCTCGACGGCGATCTCGTAGCCGGCGCGAACCTGCGCACCGCCCGCGCCGTAACGCCCGGTGAGCGGCACGACGGCTCCGACCTTGACCGGCTGAGCCGCGGCCAGTCCTGGCCCGCCGACGAGCGCGGCGAGGACTCCGAGGCTCAGCAGCTTCCATGGGCGTCTGGTCATGATGCCCTCCTTGTCGACGCTATCTTAATGATGAGCTCAGGCCGAAGAAACCACCTTTGGGTCGGGCGTGCGCGTGCCAGTGGTCGGGGATATTCCGCATGTGATCGTCCACCCAGTACTCGCCGATCTGTGCCGTCGCCACGTCGCGCAGCCGGGCATGCATGTGGGTGAGATGGTCAGCCGGCGGCGTGACGCCATGCCAGCGCCACACCACCATCGGCACCGCGCAGATCTCGCATTCGGCGATCCAGCACACGTCGTCGTCGTGGAACCACGGCGTGATGCGCTCGGCCCGGCACAGCGGGCACCGATCGACGCGGTGAAAGCTGCTCAGGGACCACCGATGCCGCGACGGGAGGCGTCCAGGTCGACGACCGCGGAGACGGAGCGGGGTCGGCGCACCGGCGCATCATAACGTACCCCGGGAGCGCGAGCGGCTTCGACGAGCTAGACGAGAGGGCGAGGGGACCGGATCAGCGGGGCGAGCGCGGGCGAACGCGCTCGTGATCGCGCCCGGTATCCAGCAGCACGATGGCCCATCCCAGCGCACGGAGCTGGCTGTCGATCTCCTGTCGCCGGCGATCGCTCATCCGCCGGCGATCGGGCTGGAGCGTGGCCCCCGGGCGCCGCCGGTCGCCGTTACGCCGGTCGAGGATCACCTCCACCGTGTCGTTCCCGGCGAACATCCGCCTGAGGTACTCGTAGACGTGCGGGTGATCCTGGGCCACCACGAGCATCTGACGGCGGACTTTCGCCGGGCTCCCGGAATTGCCGTTCTGGAAGAAGCGGGCGAGTGGAGCCAGCGTGCCGCTGCCACAGGCAGGGCAGCTGCCCGGGCCCAGCTCGAAGCACGCATCACAGTCGAGGCAGATCGCGAGACGACGAAACGGGAAATGGAGCAGGGGGGCCTTTCGGGCAGGGCGGGCCGTCTTCACGATCCGGGTCGAATGCGAGCACGATGCCAAACCGGACGACCGCTCGCTCGCGATTTTCCGCGAGATTGGAGTGGGCCTTGTCCCATCGAGGGCCACTCCGGCATCGATCGGAGACAAACTGGCCAGGCGGCCCCGCGTAGCCGACCTGGCGCGCGCTCAGCAGGCGCACCGTGCGCGGGTCGATCGCCGAGGGCGTTGGCGGTGTGGCGGTGGCGGGGCGATCGTCGATGGGCTCGTCGATGGAAAGTCATTGCTCGGTAGCTGCGCGCCGGGCGTCGTCGTACCTCCTCTCGTGACGTCTGCTCCCCGAAGCAAGGCGGGGGCCGGTCGAGTATCATTGGCGCCACTTCTTCGCCAAACGAGGGATGCATGACGCAAATCAGCCAGTCCGTCAGCCTCGACCGTCAGGGCCGCATCGCGGTCGTGACCGTGAACAATCCGCCGGTCAACGCGCTCAGTCATCACGTCCGTCAGGGCCTGCGCGACGCGATCAACCAGGCGGCCGGCGATTCCGGAGCCGCCGCGATCGTCATCGCATGCGCCGGGCGCACGTTCATCGCCGGCGCCGACATCACCGAATTCGGCAAGCCGCCGCAAGAGCCGACGCTCTCCCAGGTGCAGGACGTCATCGAGCGCAGCCCGAAGCCGATCGTCGCCGCCATTCACGGCACCGCGCTCGGCGGCGGGCTCGAGCTGGCGATGACGTGTCACTGGCGCGTCGCGGTGAAGACGGCGCGGCTCGGCCAGCCCGAGGTCAAGCTCGGCCTCATTCCGGGCGCCGGCGGGACGCAACGCCTGCCGCGTCTCGTCGGCGTCGAGAAGGCGCTCGCGATGATCGTCGGCGGTGATCCCATCGGCGGCGAGGAGGCGAAGCGGCTGGGCCTGGTGGACGAGATCGTCGACGGTGATCTCACCGCGGGAGCCATCGCATTCGCCGAGCGCGTGGTCAACGAGAAGCGGCCGCTGCGCAAGGTGCGCGATCTCGGCGACAAGGTCGCCGCCGCGCGCGGCAAGCCCGAGATCTTCAGCGAGTTCCGCAAATCGGTGGCGCGCCAGACGCGCGGCTTCAAGGCGCCGGAGGCGTGTATCAGGGCGGTGGAAGCGGCGGTGAGCCTGCCCTTCGACCAGGGATTGGCCCGGGAGCGCGAGCTGTTCGTCGAGACGCTCAACTCACCGGAGTCGAAGGCCCAGCGTTACTTCTTCTTCGCCGAGCGCGAGGCAGCCAAGATTCCCGACGTGCCCGCGGAGACGCCGGCGGCGGAGATCCGCAAGGCGGCCGTGATCGGCGCCGGCACGATGGGCGGCGGCATCGCCATGAACTTCGCCAACGTCGGGATTCCGGTGACGGTGATCGAGGTCGCCAGGGAGGCGCTCGATCGCGGCCTCGGCGTGGTGCGCAAGAATTACGAGGCGACGGCGGCCAAGGGCCGGCTGACCAAGGACGACGTCGAGAAGCGCATGGGCCTGATCCAGGGCACCACCGACTTCAACGCTCTCGCCGACGCCGATCTCGTCGTCGAGGCGGTGTTCGAGGAGATGCCCATCAAGAAGGACGTGTTCGCCCGGCTCGACAAGGTGGCCAAGGCGAGCGCCGTGCTGGCCACCAACACGTCCACGCTCGACGTCGACGAGATCGCCGCGGCCACGCGGCGGCCCGAGAGCGTGGTCGGCATGCACTTCTTCAGCCCGGCCAACGTCATGCGGCTGCTCGAAGTCGTCCGTGGCGAGAAATCGGCGAAGCCGGCCATCGCCACGGCGATGGCGATCGGGCGGCGGATCAACAAAGTGCCGGTGCTGGTCGGCGTCTGCCACGGCTTCGTCGGCAACCGCATGCTCCACCAGCGCGGCAAGCAGTCCGAGCGCCTGCTGCTCGAGGGCGCGTCGCCCCAGCAGGTGGACAAGGTGCTGACCGACTTCGGCCTGCCCATGGGCCCGTTCGCCATGGGCGATCTCGCCGGCCTCGACGTCGGCTGGCGCATCCGCAAGGGCCGGGGCGAGCGCGCGCCGATCGCCGATCGTCTCTGCGAGATGGGCCGTTTCGGTCAGAAGACGGGCAGCGGCTTCTTCAAGTACGAAGGCGGTGATCGCACGCCGAAGCCCGATCCCGAGGTCGACCGGATCATCGCGGAAGTCTCGCGAGAGGCCGGCGTGCAGCGCCGCTCGATCTCGGACGACGAGATCCGCGAGCGCCTGCTCTACCCCATGGTCAACGAAGGCGCCAAGATCCTCGAGGAGGGCAAGGCGATCCGCGCGAGCGACATCGACGTCATCTGGGTGTACGGCTACGGCTGGCCCGTCTATCGCGGCGGCCCGATGTTCTGGGCCGACCAGATCGGGCTCAAGACGATCCGCGACCGGCTGCTGGCGTTCGAGAAGCAGACCGGCAGTGATTTCTGGCGGCCGGCGCCGCTGCTCAACAAGCTCGCCGACCAGGGCCGGGGCTTCCTCGACAAGTAAGCGGCACACGTAAGCGGAGGACGCGATGGAGTATCGGATCATCTCGGCCGACGACCACATCGATCTCCAGTGGCTGCCGAAGGATCTCTGGCAGACGCGCGTGCCGACGCAGTGGCGCGAGCGCGCCCCGAAGGTCGTGGACACGGCCGACGGGCCCTCCTGGGTCTGCGGCAACGATCGCTGGGACTCGTGGGGCGGTCGCAAGGGCGCGGCCGGCGCGCAGGGCGGCCGGCGTACCGCCATCGAGCGGGGCGGGGTGCTCGAGCCCGGCGTCCTCCGTCCGACGACCACCGCGCTCCGCCTGGCCGACATGGATCGTGACGGCATCGACGCGACCGTGATGTACGGCCCGATCGTGCCGCTGCTGATCGCCGATCCCGAGCTCCGCAAGGTCTGCTATCGCGCGTACAACGACTGGTTGATTCCCATCGACGATCCGGCGAGCGCGGCCGACGAAATCAGGAGCCTCCGGAAAATCGGGCTGCGCACCGGCATGTTCCTGGCCGCGCGCGTCGAGTTGCCGTTGTGGGACGACGCGTGGGAGCCGTTCTGGGAAGCGGCGGCCGAGACGGGCATTCCCATCGGTTTCCACCTCGGTGGTGGACTGCGCACCGTCGCCGTCAGCATGGACGACACCTATCGCAAATTCCTCGATGCCGAGGAGTACTGGCGCACGCACGGCGGCCTCGCGCTCACGATGTCGCCGAGCGCGTACTGTCGGCGGCAAGTGTGGGCGACGTTCCAGACGGATCACGCTGGATTGCGCATGCTCGACGCGCTCGGCGACGACCGCGTGATGTGGGCGTCCGACTATCCTCACGCCGATGCGACGTGGCCGGAGTCGCAACAGGCCATCGCCGACAACTTCAAGAACGTTCCGCACGCGTCGCGTCGCCGCATCCTGTGCGACAACGCGCGGGAGCTCTACGGCCTCTGACGTGCCAGGCGGTCCCTGAGGCCCAGGTCCAGCTTGTCACGCAGTGTGTCCAGCGTGTGACGTCGCGTCCCGAGGCCTGCGCCCACGCCACTGACCGGTAACTGACCGAAAACCTGCACCGACCCCCCGAATCTGGGGGTCTGGCATCCCGGTTGCCTCGTCACCCCCGTGCTGCGTCCCGCGTCTGTCCGGACACTGTTCAGAAAGGCGGGACACGGAGGAGACGTCGTGAACGACACAGCAACGCTGGGCCTGAGAAGTGTTGCGGAGGATGACGGTCAACCGTCCGTCCTGACGCGCCATTTGCTCGGCTTCGCCGTGCTGCTGATCACGGTGATTCCGGGGTACCTGCTGACGCGCCCCGGAGGTGTGCCGACGCTGACGTCAGAGGCGGAGGCGGACACGGATGCGGCCGCGCTCGCGGCGGCCGTGGTCGACGAATCGGTCGACGAAGAGCCGGTGGCGGAACCGGCGGAAGAGCCGAAGCCGCGGCTCACCATGACGGACATTCACACGCACATCAAGCAGGTCGCGCTCCGCCACGGCATCTCGCCGCTGCTGGTCGCGGCCATCATCGAAGCCGAGTCCGAGTTCAACCCGCGGGCGGTGTCGCGCAAGGGCGCTCGCGGCCTCATGCAGCTCATGCCGGCGACGGCATCGAGCCTGTCGGTGCGCAACTCGTTCGATCCGTACGAGAACATCGACGGCGGCGTGCGCCACCTGCGCCGGCTGCTGGATCGCTTCCACGGCAACATTCCGCTCGCGGTCGCGGCCTACAACGCCGGCGAGCAGACCGTCATCAATTATCACGGGGTCCCGCCGTATCGGGAGACCCGCCGCTACGTCGCCAAGATCCTTCGCCGGATCAATTACCGCGGCGTGGCCGTCATCTATGGTTCGTCGCACCGTCGTGTCGTCACGACGGAATCGACCATGAAGCCCCAGATCCGCCCCGCCGTCTACGTGCCGCCGACTCGCCCCGAGCCTCGCCCCGAGCCTCGCCCCGAGCCACGCCGCGAGGCCGAGCCGATTCACCGCGAGACGGTGAGGCCGGAGCCTCGCCGCGAGGTCCTGGGCCCGTGGGCGCCGGCGCCGATGATCCGATCGGTGGCGGCGAGCCCACGGACGAGCGCGATCGTGAGCGGTGTGCCAGCGGAGAGCCCGTAGTCAAGGAGAGCACGAAATGCTCGACTCGTTGATCGACACGCTGCCCGACTCCTGGCACGACCTGGCCGAGATGGCCTCCCTGCCGATCGCCTGGATCCCGAAGCTGCAGCACACGCTCGTGACCTTCTTCTTCGAGTCGGCCTCGCCGTGGGCGGCCGCGGCCAAGTGTGTCTTCCTCCTCTTCCCCGTGCTGCTGGCGCTGGCCGGCATCTGGTGCACGCAGCTCTCCTTCTACACGCTGCCCTTCCGGGCATCGCGAACGCGCTTCGGCTCGTTGCTGCTGCTGGCCTGGTGGGACGCCGGGCGTGTCGTCTGGATGTACTGGGTCGGCATCGTCCGGCTGAGCGGCGTGGCCGTCGGGTGGGCGCTCGCCATGAGCTACCTCGGCGTGCGACTCCTGGCCGGGTTCCTGCGCGAGACGATCACGGTGCCGTTCACGATGACCAGGAGCGTGACCCAGCGTTACTTCCGACCCGGCGTGCCGTGGGTCGCCTTCATGACGTTGATCGTCTGGTGCCTGCTCGAAGCCGGCGTGCTCGCCTACGCGTCGCGGGCGACGATGACGGGCGTGATCGCCACCGTACTCGGCGCCGAGCACGTCGGCCGGTTCGCCCCGCCGATCCTCTACGGGTTCCTGTGCGTGCTCGTCGCGGGAAGCTTCGCCTGCCTCCAATCGTTCGTGAACGCCGTCCGCCAGCGCGACGTGAAGTTCCTGATCCAGATGGTCCTCGTCCAGCTCTTCGTGATGTTCTTCGAGGCGATGTTCTTCTACCGCGAGGTCGTCCGGGCCCTCACGCCCTGGCTCACCGAGCAGGCGAGGATCACGCTCAGCATGTCCATGACGTTGGTTCTGGCGGCGGTCGCCTGGATCAGCGTCCGTGCCGCCACCTGGTTCCTCTTCGCCCAGTACGGAACGCCGACGCTGCTGGGCTTCATCGCGCGCGAGCCGGTGGCCGCGCCGGAATACGCCGCTCCGGACCGGCGAGGATTGCTGGCGCGGTGGCGGCCGGCCCTCGACGACTTCCGGAGGGACATCGACTGGCTCCACGACAAGAGCGAGCAGGTGCTGGAGCTGATCGCGCTGCCCGTGCTCCAGATCCTGGCTGCCGCCCTGAACTTCGCGATGATCCTCATCGCGGGACACGCCGCCTTCGGTGTCCCGTTCAAGAGCCTGCACGCGGTCACCGAGGCGCGCGATCTCGAGGCCACCATCCACGCCCCCGCGCGCAAGCACGCGGCGGTCTGAGCGATGTTTTCACCCCACACCGAGCTCGTGGTCGGCGGCGCCGTGACGGGCAGCTTCATCGGGTTCTTCTGGCATCCCGTGGCCGCCCTGGCCGCGGCGCTGCTGGTCGTCGCGCTCGTCGCCGTCGGCGATCGGTAGCTCGTCGGCCGGGACGAGCGCGGTGAGCGGCGGCCGAACGCTTCGCCCGTCCATGTCGGCGTTCCCGAGGGCCAGGATCTAGCCCCACCAGCTGTCGAGCGGTCCGACGTCGTCGAAATCCGGTGAAGGGTATACTGCCGGCCGATGAAGCTCGGCATCTGCCTGCCGCACTACGGCCGACCGATCGAGGTTCCCCGGATGCTCGAGGTCGCGCGCCGCGCCGAAGAGCGCGGGCTCGACTCGGTCTGGGTCACCGATCACGTAATCGTGCCCAACCAGGCGAACGTGATCTATCGCGAGCACATGCTCGATCCGCTCGCCGTCCTGCCGTGGCTGGCCGGCGTGACCCGCCGGATCGCGCTGGGGACCAGCGTCGTGATCCTGCCGTACCGCTCGCCCATTCCCGTCGCCAAGCTGCTGGCCAGCGTCGACGTCCTCTCCGGTGGCCGGCTGATCGTGGGCGCGGCGATCGGCTGGCTGGAGGGCGAGTTCGAGGCCCTCGGCGTGCCGTTCAAGGAGCGGGTGAGCCGGAGCGAGGAGGCGCTGGAGCTGTTCCGGACGCTGTGGACGCAGGCCCACCCGAAGATCGAGACGAAGCGTCATCGGCTGCACGACGTGAGCGTCTCGCCGATGCCGCTGCAGAAGCCTCGGCCGCCGCTCTACGTCGGCGGCAACAGCGAGGCCGCCCTCCGCCGCGTGGCCCGGTTTGCCGACGGCTGGCACGCGACCGCGACGAACCGCGACGCCTGGGAGCAAAGCGCTGACACGCTCCGCCGCTTCTGGAAGGAGGCCGGACGCGACGGGGAGCCCGCGCTGTCGCTGCGCATCCCGATCGTGATCGAGGGCGTGCACCAGGCCGCGGTGGACATGGCGCTGATCCGCGGCCGTCACGTGATCACCGGCAGCGTCGCGAAGATCGCCGAAGAGCTGTGCGGCTTCCGAGCGCTGGATCGCCGAAGAGCTGTGCGGCTTCCGAGCGCTGGGCTGCGGCCACATCGCGCTCGAGGTGTCGTACTCGACCTATCCCGCCATCCACGACACCATCGACATCATCGCCGAGCGGCTCCGGCCGCAGGTGGTGGACTGAGCCAGGCACATTCGGGAGGCGGGATGAGCGAGGACGCGCTTCGGAAGCTGGCGCTGCAGGTGCGGAACTGGGGCAAGTGGGGGCCGGCCGACGAGCTGGGCACCCTCAACTACATCACGCCGGAGACGATCGCCGAGGGCTGCCGGCTCGCGACGGCGGGCAAAATCTTCGCGCTCGGCATTCCGTTGCAGCGTGAGGGCCCGCAGAGCGGGACTCGCCAGCGCTTCAATCCGATCCACGCGATGTTTCGCGACGGCGGCGACCGGCCTCGCACCCCCGAGCAGGTGCGCGAGGCTCAGGGCTACGGCGGCTCCGACGACTGGATCGTCATGCCGCTCCAGTGTGTGACCCAGTGGGACAGCCTCGCCCACATCTTCTACGAGGGCAAGATGTGGAACGGCTACGACGCCGACCTGGTGACCAGCACGGGCGCGGCCAAGAACAGCATCGACAAGACGAAGAGCAAGCTGGCCGGCCGCGGTGTGCTGCTCGACGTCGCGCGCTACAAGGGCGTGCGCGCGCTCGAGCCGGGTTACGCGATCACCGTGGCCGATCTCGAGGGGACGGCCGCCGCCCAGAAGGTGGAGGTCAGACGCGGCGACCTGCTGCTCGTTCGCACCGGCCACATGACGCGCTATCTGGACAAGAACGACTGGCGCGGTTACGACCTGGACAATTTCCCCGGCGTGTCGATCCACACGGCGGCCTGGCTGCACGCCAGGCAGATCGCCGCGATCGCCAGTGACAACTACGCCGTAGAGGTCCGGCCCTCGGAGATGCTCCCCGCGTTTCGCAACCCCTTCCACGTCCTGGCCATCCCCAACATGGGCCTGACGCTCGGTGAGATCTTCTACCTGGAGGAGCTGGCGGCCGACTGCGCTTCCGACGGCCGTTGGGCCTTCCTGCTCGTCGCGCCGCCGCTGCCCGTGACTCGCGGCGTCGGCACGCCCATCAACCCCTACGCCATCAAGTAACGGCCGAAGGATCTCGCGGTGAGCGCGACCACCATCCTCGTCACCATGCCCTTCAGCGAATCGCTGCTCGACCGCCTGCGTGCGGTCTCGCCCCGGCTCACCGTGATGCGCGCGGAGCCGGAGAGCGCGGACTACACGAAGGTCGACGTGCTCTATGCGATGTCACCGCCCCGCGACCTCGCCCGCGTGCCGTGTCTCAAGTGGGTTCAGCTCCACATGGCCGGCGTGAACGCGCTCTTCGACCATCCCCTCTACACGCACAGCACGGTGGCGATCACCACCACCAGCGGCGTGCACGCGGCCACCATCGCGGAATACGCGATGACGATGCTGCTGGCTCTCGCGCATCGGGTGCCGCGCATGGTCGCCTGGCAGGCGAGGGGGACGTGGCCGCCCGATGCCGAGCGCTGGCCGCTGTTCGTGCCGAGCGAAATGCGTGGCGCCTCGCTCGGCATCATCGGCTACGGCAGCATCGGTCGGGAGCTCGCGCGTCTCGCAAAGACGTTCGGCATGACGGTGCTCGCATGCAAGCGCGATCCCTCGAAGCGCGAAGACACCGGATACGCGCTTCCCGGCACGGGCGACCCCGACGGCGCGCTCCCGGACGCGTGGTATGCCCCGCACCAACTCGGCGAATTGCTCGCCCGCTCCGACGTGGTCGTCATGGCCACGCCGCTGACGCGTGAGACTGAGAAGATGATCGGCAAGGCCGAGCTTCTGAGCATGAAACCGTCCGCGTATTTCATCAACGTCGGGCGCGGCGCGACGGTCGACGAATCCGCGTTGGCCGCGGCGCTCCGCGAAGGCGTGATCGCCGGTGCCGCGATCGACGTGTTCGCCCAGGAGCCGCCGCCGCCCGGGCATCCGCTCTACGCGTGCGACAGCGTGATCCTGTCGCCGCACGTGTCGGGCTTCTTGCCGAGCTACGATGACAAGTGCGTCACGCTCTTCGCTGAGAACGTGCGCCGCTGGCTCGCGGGCGAGCCCCTGCGGAATCTGGTCGATCGCGCCGCCGGGTATTAGGAGCCAGCGCGCCGTCCCGCGACCGCCCAGCGTCGCGGATGGTCCCGGGGCAGCCTAGTACTTGTTGGCGATTGGCAGCTCGTCGGCGGGGAAGAGCGTGATGATCTGGGCGCCGGCCGGCGTCACGATCACCTCTTCCTCGATGCGGGCGGCCGACACGCCATCCGTGGCCGGGCAGTAGGTCTCGACCGCGAACATCATCCCGGCCTCCAGCTCCATCGGGTCGTCGAAGGAGTTGACGCGGCTGATGATCGGCCGCTCGTGCAAGCCAAGCCCGATGCCATGGCAGAAATTGAGGCCGAACGCGCCCATCTCGCTCTCGAAGCCGATGTCCTGGGCCTTGGGGAACGCCCGCGCAATCTTGTCCGTCGTCACTCCGGGTTTGATGAGTGCGATCGCCTCGTCCATCCACTGGCGGGCCCTGGTGTAGGCGTCCTTCTGGGCGCGCGTGGCTTTGCCCACGTTGAACGTGCGGTAGTAGCAGGTCCGGTAGCCCGTGTAGGACATGATGATGTCGAAGAAGGCCTGGTCGCCTGGGCGGATGATGCGGTCGGTGAAGTTGTGGGGATGCGGGCTGCAGCGCTCGCCCGAGATCGAGTTGATGGCCTCCACGCAGTCGGAGCCCATCTCGTAGAGCCGCTTGGTGGCGAGCGCGACGATCTCGTTCTCGCGCACGCCCGGCTTGAGCGCCTCGTAGATGTCCTGGTAGACGCCGTCCACCATGGCGGCGGCCATGTTGAGCAGCGTCAGCTCGTCCTGGCTCTTGATCATCCGCGCTTCCAGCATGACCTGCTGGCCGTCCTTCACCTGGACCCCGGCCTCCTGGAGCGCGAAGAGGAACGGCGGCTCGACGAGGTCGATGCCGAGCGGCATGTCGGCGACGCCCTCGTCCTTCAGGATCTTCTTGATCTCGAGCGCCGCCTGCTTGAAGAGCCCCGCCTTTGGCGACACCGCGCCGCGCATGCCGACCATGCCGGCCAGCGACTGCTTTTCGGGGATCCACGGCGCGTAGAGCTTGTGGTGGCGCGCTGCCGAGCCGAAGTCCCACACCCACGGCTCGCCGTTGCCGGTGAGGAGCGACCAGCGCGTGAGCTTGTCCCGCGCCCACTCGCCGATGACCGTGCTCGAGATGTAGCGGATGTTGTACTGGTCGAAGACGAGCAGCGCGCCCAGGCCCGAGCGCGCCAGCGCCTGACGAACGCGGGCGAGCCGATAACCCTGCAGGCGCCGGAAGTCCACGCGTTCCTCGAAGTCCACCGGCATGTGGCCGGGGGCCTGCAGCGGGCGGTCCCAGCGATGGCGGGGATCGATCGTGTCGGGCGTCACGGACTTGGGCATGGGGGTGGACTTGCGGGCCATAACCGTCCCTCCTGCCGGCGTACTCTACATCACTGTCACCGGCTCGACATTTCGGCGTGACAATCGGTCGGAAAAATTTCGGAACCTGGCACCGACCGACCCTAAACTCGAATGAAAGCGTCACCATCGACGGCCGGGAGGTCTGGCATTCCGACTGCACGAGGCCTTGCATGATGCGTTACCACTTCTCGGGGATCGCCGGCGCCGGCATGGCGCCGCTGGCCTGCCTGATGCGGTCGCGCGGGCATGACGTCCAGGGCTCTGACCGGGCGATCGATCAGGGCAAGAGCTCGGACGTCGCCGCCCGGCTGCGCGCCGCCGGCATCGTCGTCCTGCTGCACGACGGCAGCGCGATCACGCGCGGCATCGGACGCTTCGTTCACTCGACCGCCGTGGAAGCATCCACACCGGAGATGCAGGCCGCCACCGCCCTGGGCCTCGCGCGCATCTCGCGTCCGGCGCTGCTGGCCGAGGTCGTCAACGCCGGCCAGCCGGGTGTGGCCATCGCCGGCACCAGCGGCAAGAGCACGATCACCGGCATGATCGCGTGGCTCGTGCGCGAGGCCGGGAGGCCGGCGACCGTGATCGGTGGCGCGGCCGGCGTCGGCGAGGGCTCCGCCGGCTGTTTTCTTCCCGGGCCGGCCGACGGCCCCGTCATCGCCGAGGCGTGCGAGTCCGACGGCACGCTGGTCGGCTACCGCCCCGCGATCGGCCTCATCCACAACGTGAGCCGCGACCACGGTGAGCTGCCGGCGCTGCGCGCTCAGTTCGCCACGTTCGCCGCGTCCTGCAGCACGCTCCTCGTCAACGCGCGCTGCCCGGAAGCGACCGCGATCGGGCAGACCTTCAACGCCATCACCTATGGCACGGTCGCCGGCGCCGATGCGGCGCTGGAGGTGCTCGGCCTGGGGGCCGAGCGCGCGGCCGGCATGCTGCGGTACCGCGGGAGCGAGCTCAAGCTCGACGTGCTGCTGCCGGGTCTCCACAACCTCGAGAATGCGACGGCGGCGGCGCTGATCGGGCTCGAGCTCGGGCTGGACACCGTTACCGTCGAGACGCTGATCGGGCGGTTCCCGGGCGTGGCGCGCCGGTTCGAGCGGATCGGTGTGACGGCGTCGGGCATCCGCGTGGTGGACGATTACGCCCACAACGGCGAGAAGCTGCGCGCGGCGATCACGACGGCGCAGGCCGGCGCGTCCCGGGTGCTCGCGGTCTTTCAGCCGCACGGCTTCGGGCCCGCGCGCTTCCTGCGCCCCGAGCTTCGCGAGCTCCTGCCCTCGCTCCTGCGACCCGAGGACCGCTTCTGCTATGCGGAAATCTTCTACGCGGGCGGCACCGTGGCCCGGGACATCTCGAGCCGCGCGCTGGCCGAGGACATCGGCTGCGCGTACGCGCCTGATCACGCGGCGGTGCGCGCGTGGGTCGCCCGCGAGACGCGCTCGGGCGACACCGTGCTGATCATGGGAGCGCGCGATCCCGAGCTTCCCCGGCTGGCGCGTGAGGTGTTCGCCGCGCTGAAGTAGACTCGAATCGTGCCGGACTTCCTGCTCCCCACCGCTTTCATCGACAGCGCCGCTCCGAACATCGTCGCCTTCGCCCGCCAGGCCGCCGGTGACGAGAACGACGAGGTGGCCCGGGCCGTGCGCCTCTACTACGCCGTCCGCGACGGGATCGTCTACACGCCTTACTGCGATTTCCGCTCGCTCGACACCTTCCGCGCGAGCGCGGTGCTGGCCCGTGGAGACGGGTTCTGCGTCGGCAAGGCGGCGGTGCTCGCCGCCGTGGCGCGCGCGAGCGGCATTCCGGCTCGGGTCGGCTTTGCCGACGTGCGCAATCACCTCTGCACGCCCCGGCTGAGGGCGCTGGTCGGCGGGGACGTCTTCTACTATCACGGCTACACCGAGATGGCGGTGGCCGGCCGGTGGGTGAAGGCGACGCCGGCCTTCGATCGCGTGCTCTGCGACAAGTTCGGAGTCCGCCCCCTCGAGTTCGACGGCCGGTCGGACTCGCTGTTTCACGCCTACGACCGGGGCGGCCGCCGTCACATGGAGTACCTGCGCGACCACGGTGCCCACGCCGACGTTCCGGCGGACGAGATCGTCGCCACGTTCGCGCGCGAGTATCCACGGCTGATGGAGAGCAGCCCGCGGGCGTCCGACACCCAGTTCAGGAGGGAAGCCGAAGAGAGCGCGTAGCCCGTCGGCCACCTCGGTCGCCGTCCGTTTATAATCCCCCGCACATGGCCATCGGGTACGTCGTGGCGGCGCTGGTCGCGGCGGTCATCGCAGTGTTCGCGCTCCAGAACGGAGTGCCCACCAGCGTCCGATTCCTCACCTGGAGCCTCGATGCCGTGCCGCTCGCCGGCGTCGTCCTCGCCGCCCTCGCCGCCGGCCTCGTCGTGGCCGGGTTCCCGCTGTGGATCCAGGTGTGGCGCTGGCGCTCACGGGCGCGCTCGGCGGAGGCTCGCGCCGCCGCGCTCGAGAAGACCGTGGCCGACCGTGATCAGGCCCTCCTTCGCCAGAAGCCGCCTTCCGCCCGTGAGGGGGGACCGCCACCATGAGAGGAATGCCGCCGCTCTCGCGTCGCGCGCTGCTCACCGGCTTTGCCGTCTCCGCTGTCGCCGGGAGCGCGCACGCCCAGTCCAAGGTCTTCCTCGACTATGACCAGGACGCGCTCGATCGCGCATACGACCAGCGCGTCTGGGCGCCCAACATGGACGCGGTCCTCAAACGGTACGTCGTCAACAGCGATGGAGTGCGCGCGCGGCTCGGCGCGCCGAAGACCGTGGCGTATGGCGCGAGCGCCATCGAGACGCTGGACATTTACCCGACGGCCAGGGTCAACGCTCCCGTCCTGGTGTTCGTTCACGGTGGCGCGTGGCGGACGGGGAAGGCCAGGGACTCCGCGTATGCGGCAGAGGCGTTCGTGCGAGCCGGCGCTCACTACGTCGTGCCTGATTTCGCCACCGTGATGGACGTCGGCCTCGACGGCATGGTGGCTCAGGTGCGTCGGGCGGTCGCGTGGGTGGCCAGGAACGCTTCGTCGTTCGGCGGCGATCCCGGCCGCATCTACGTGGCCGGGCACTCGTCGGGCGGCCATCTCGCCGGCACGGTGCTCGTCACCGACTGGAGCACGGACTTCGGTTTGCCTCGCGACGTGGTCAAGGGTGGTGTCTGCATCAGCGGCATGTACGATCTCCGCGGCCCGCGGCTGTCGGCGCGGTCGAGCTACGTGAAGTTCGACGATCGGATCGAGCACGACCACAGTGCTCAGCGCCATCTGGCTCGCATCCCGTGCCCGGTCATCGTCGCCTACGGTGATCAGGAATCGCCGGAGTTCCAGCGGCAATCGCGCGAGTTTGCCGAGGCGCTCAGGACCGTGGGCCGGCTCCACGCGCTCATCGTGGGCCAGGGCTACAACCACTTCGAGATCCCCGAGACGCTGGCCAGCCCCTACGGCCTCGTCGGCCGCGCCACCCTCGACTTGATGAGACTGGGCTGAACCGATGAGATCACGGTGCGCGGTCGCCCTGCTGGCCGTGATCGCCACGCTCGCCGCGGCGGGATGGCCAGCCGTCGGGCAGACGCCGAAGCGGGGCGGCATCCTCAACGCGATGCTGATGGAGGATCCGCCGGGATTCTCGATCCACGAGTCGTCCACCATCTCCGGAGTGTGGCCGGTGGCGCCCTGCTACTCGAATCTCGTGACCTTCGATCCGCTCAAGCCGGTCGAGAGCGTGGAGACCGTCATCGCCGAGCTGGCCGAGCGCTGGTCGTGGCAGGACAGCTACCGCAACCTCGTCCTCTTCCTCCGCAAGAACGTGAAGTGGCACGACGGGAAGCCGTTCTCCTCGGCCGATGTCAAGTACACCTTCGACGTCGTGCGCGAGGCCAAGGACGTGCCGGCCAAGCTCCGCTTGAGCCCGCGGAAAGACTGGTACGCCAACGTCGAGGCCATCGAGGCGCCCGACGCCCACACGGTGATCTTCCGGCTCAAGCGGCCCCAGCCCTCGCTCATCCTGATGCTCGCGTCGGGATATTCGCCCGTGTATCCCGCCCACGTGCCGCTGGCCGAGCTACGCCAGCGCTGCGTGGGGACGGGACCGTTCAGGCTGAAGGAGTACACCCGGGGGCAGATGGTCGAGCTCGAGCGCAATCCCGACTACTTCGTGAAGGATCGCCCGTATCTCGACGGCATCCGCTATCCGATCATCACCGAGCGCGGGACGCGGCTGGCCGCGCTGCAGACCGGCCGGCTCGACACCGGCATCCCGCTCGAGATGACGAAGCTCATGGCCGAGACGATCAAGAAGAACGTGCCGTCGATGGTCGTCACCGAGATCGGTCAGAACGGCAGCGACAACGTGGTCATGAATCACAAGAAGCCGCCGTTCGACAACGTCGTCATCCGTCGCGCCGTCAGCCTGGCGATGGACCGCCACGCCTACGTCAAGGGCGTCCGCTACAACGGCGCCGTCGTGGGCGCCGCGCTCATGCCCAAGCCGTGGGGATCCTGGGGGCTGCTCGACAAGGACCTCAAGGCGCTGCCGGGCTACCGCGACCCGGCCGTCGACAAGGCCGAGGCCAGGCGGCTGCTCGCTCAGGCCGGTGCCGGGCCCGCCAAGCCGTTGCGCCTCGAGCTGACGACGCGTGCGATCGCCATCTACGTGGACCTGGCGTCGTTCGTCGCCGATCAGCTCCGCCAGGTCGGGGTGGAGGCGACCGTGAAACAGCTCGACACCGCGCAGTACTTCCCGGCGCTGGCCCGTCGCGAGTTCGTGATCGGCGCCAACCTCACCGCGGGCGCGTTCGACGATCCCGACGCCTACCTCTTCGAGAACTACAAGTGCGGGACGGCCCGGAACTACACCGACTACTGCAACGAGGCGATGGACCGGCTCATCGACGAGCAGTCAGAGGAGCTCGATCGCGACAAGCGGCTCAAGCGCGTGTGGGAGATCCAACGCAAGCTCGAGGCCGACGTGGCCCGGCCGATGCTGGGCTGGCGTACCGAGTACTTCACTCGCTGGCCGTACGTGAAGAACCTCGTCCCCCACAACTCGCTCTACAACTACTCTCGGATGCAGGAGGTGTGGCTGGACAGATAGGGAAAGGTCAGCGGGTCGACAGCGTGCGCGATGGTCCGTTGCCGATCCGCGCGCTCCACTGGCCGTTAGCGTGCGTCCACGACTCGAAGAACGCGCCGCAGCGGCAACTGGCGACCGTGGGCCCCGCGAGGGAGCTGGACGCCGAGGTCGTCAAGCCAGCGTGGCCACGGTGATCGGCCAGGAAGCGCTTGAAGAGGTTCTCACCCGTCCATACCATCGCATCCAAGCTAGAGGCGACGCCGATAGCGGTCAATGAGGCGGCAGCACTAGTGCTGACGCGCTATCCGCTCCGCCGCTACGCGCTTTTGCCGCAGACGTAGATCGTGTTCTGGGGCCCGGGCGCCTCCAGCGCCTCGACCCGCGTGAACCCGGCCTCGGCCAGCATGCTTCGCGCGACCTGCTCGCCCCAGGCCGTTCCGAGCCCAGCCCCGCCCTCGGCGAGCGAGACCGTCATGCAATGCAGCACGCTGATGCCGTACAGGTACGGTGCGAACGGCTGGCCGAGGTTGTCGGCGAGGGCAGACGAGGCGCGCGGCTCCATCATGAGGTAGACGCCGTCCGTCGCCAGCGCCCCGGCGATCCGGCGCAGCGCGGCGGCGGGGTCGCGCTGATCGTGGATCGCGTCGAACGAGGTGATCAGGTCGAACTTCGGATCGGGCGGCAGCGTCGTCGCGTCGAGGCGCTCGAACCGCGCGTTCGCGAGTCCCATCGCATGAGCCTCGGCGCGCGCGCGGGCGATCGCGTCCTCGCCGAGGTCGAAGCCGACGAACGTCGAGCGCGGATACTCGCGCGCCATGACGTTCACCGCATGACCGGTGCCGCAGCCGACGTCGGCCACGCGGATGCCTTGCTGGAGCCGCTCCGGAACGCCCTTGACCAGCGGCAGGAAGGCCTTGATGAGCAGCCCGTCGTAAATCCGCCGCCACGAGGCGTCCATGGCCTCGGTGAAGTCGGGCCGGAACTCCGAGTACGGCACGCCGCCGCCCTGGCGGAAGCAGTCGGAGACCTTCGGCAGTCGCGTGGCCAGCATCCTGAGCGTCTGGCTCCCCGGGGCGAGATTCCGGCTCGATGCGCCGGTGAGACACTGCGCGTGCTCCGCGGGCAGGGTGAAAAGGCTGGTGGCCGCGTCGTAGTCGACCACGCCGCCGGTGGCCATCGCGCCGAGCCACTCGCGCACGTACCGCTCGTCGAGGCCGGCGCGCGCGGCCAGCTCAGAGCTCGTCGCCGGGCCCTGCGCGGCCGCCTCGAAGAGCCCGTGACGGTAGCCGAGCTCGATCATCAGCGTGAGCACGCCGCCGGTGTAGAACCCGAACACCTTGCGGGCGAACTCCTGGACGCGCTTGCGATCGAGCTCCGGCCTCACGACCGGAGTGAGGCGCCGGCGCGCAGCTTGGCCTTGAGCTCCTCGACGCTCAGCACCCACGCGATGGATCGCGCCATCAGCTCGAGGGCCATCCAGTGGTGGTCCTTGCCCCGCATGCTGGCGACGCAGTCCGAGATGACGACGGTCTGATAGCCGCGATTGGACGCGCCGAACGCCGTCGAGTAGACACAGGTGTCGGTGTTGACGCCGGCGAGCACGACCGTCTCGGCGTCGTAGACCTGATGCAGCAGGAAGTCGAGATCGGTGTGGAGGAAGCTGTCCAGCGATTTCTTGGTGGTCACGTGCACGTCGCCCGGGGCGACGAGGAGCGCCGGCACCTCGGCCTGGGGCGAGCCCTCCTGGCGGTCGGGAATGTGCCGCACGCCCACCTGAGCGTTCTGGCTCAGCCCGTTCCGTTGGGCGATGCGAAACGTCTGGCCGGCGATGACGTGACGGTCGAGCTCGGCCGGCCGCCGATTGACGTAGGCGTGCACGACGGGCAGGCCCTCGCCACGCACGAAGTCGAGCAGGTCGCGCGCGTGCTTCATCACGCGCTCGGCTTCGTCCGGCGCCACCGGTGACGTCGCCACCTCGGGGTCGAGATAGTCTCGCTGCATGTCGACGGTGACCATCACCGTGCGGCGACGATCGATCGTCAGCAGCGCGTTCATCCGCTCCCGGTACTCACGGCGATCCTGGAATTCGACGGGCGGTTTCATCGGGGGTGAACCTCCTCGCGTGCGAGCGCCGCCCGGATTGTCGCCGTGCTAGAGTCCCGGCGTCAATGGGCGGCCCGCTGGGCCATACACATCGTGGAGGGAACGCACATGAAGTCACCGCGGTCGCTTCGGTTCGTGGTCTGGCTTGTCACGTTGCTGGTTGGCTTCGGACTCGGGACAGCGGTTGGGCAGATGAGCCCGCCGCAGGACACCAAGGGCGTGGACGCGAAGGTCGTCAGCACGGTGGATCTCGCGCCGGATCTGCCGGGACATCAGCTCCGTCTCCGGCGCCTGACGTTCGAGCCCGGCGCCGTGGCCGGGGTTCACAGCCACAAGGACCGCCCGGCGTTCGCGTACATCCTGGAAGGAACGCTCACCGAGATGCGCGAGGGCGGCTTCCAGAAGCAACACAACCCCGGTGATGTCATCACCGAATCGCGTGACGTGACGCACTGGGCGGAGAACAAGAGCTCGGGCAAGGTGGTGATCGTCGGCATCGACGTCTTCAAGCCGTAGCGGCCTCGATGAGGGCGGCGCGGGTCATCGCGGGAATCGTCGGGGTCGCGCTCGTGGCCGGCTGTGCGGGCCGGCCCACCGCGCCGAGCCCGTCCATCAAGGCGGAGCTGGCGCCTCGGGGTGAGCTCCGCGCCGCCCTCTTCACCGGCAATCCCGTCATCGCCAGCAAGCACCGCGAGACCGGCGAGCTCTCGGGGACGGCGTTCACGCTCGGCCGGGCGCTGGCCGCCGACGCGGGCGTGGGCTTCGCGCCCATCGAGTACACGACGATCGCCCGCCTGATGGACGATGCAAAGACCGGCGCCTGGGATGTCGCCGTTCTCGCCATCGATCCGGCACGGCGAGCGGTGATCGACTATGCGCCGCCCTACGTCGTCGTCGACATCACATACCTCGTTCGGCCCGGCTCGCCGATCGCCAGCGTCGCCGAGGCCGACCGGCCCGGAGTGCGCGTGACGGCTGCGCGCGGCGCGGCCACCGCCCTCATGCTCCAGCGCACGCTCAAGAACGCCCAGCTCACGCCCGCGGACAGCGAGCCCGCCGCCTTCGAGCTGATCCGCGAGGGAAAGGCCGACGCGTACGCGCAGAATCGCTTCATGCTCCTCGGACTGGCGGATCGGCTGCCCGGCGCGCGCGTCCTCGACGACCGGCTGGACGTCGTGCAGCTCGCGCTCGCGCTTCCCAAGGGCCGTCCTACCGCGCTCGCCTACGTCACTACGTGGATGGCACAGGCCAGGCGCTCGGGCCTCGTCCAGCGCGCCATCGACGCGGCCGGCCTGCGCGGCGTGCAGGCCGCACCGGCCGCCCGGTAGAGGCCGGCAGCGCGTGAGGCCGAACCCCGTCATCGACGTGCACACCCACGTCGTCCCCGAACGCTGGGACGACTGGAGCGCGCGCCACGCCGTCGGGCCGTGGCCCGCCATCGCTCACCACGACGATGGGACCGCGTCGCTGATCGTCGGCGGCAAGCCGGTGCGCGCGCTCGAGACCGGCGCCTTCAAGGTGGCCGCGCGCCTGGAGGACATGGACCGGCGCGGTGTGGACGTCCACGCCATCTCACCGCCGCCACCGATGTTCTGCTACTGGGCGGAGGCGAAGGCCGCGCGGGCGGGGGCGCGGATGCAGAACGAGCACATCGCCGCGCTGTGCGCGGCCTATCCCGATCGCCTGATCGGCGTGGCGACGCTGCCCATGCAAGACCCCGCGCTCGCCGTCGAGGAGCTCAGGTGGGTGCGTGAGCGGCTGGGCCTCCGCGCCATCGAGATCGGCACGTTTCCCGGCAATCGCGACTTCGACGACCCGATGTTGTTTCCGTTCTTCGAGGCCTGTGCGGCGCTCGACGTGGCCGTCTTCGTCCATCCCGCCATGCCGGTCGCCGCCGGCGACCGGCTGACGCGTTACGACGTCCGGGAAATCGTGCACTATCCGCTCGAGACGACCGTCGCCGTCGCCGCGCTCATCTTCGGCGGCGTGCTCGAGCGCCTGCCTCGGCTCCGCATCGGCTTCGCCCACGGGGGCGGGGCGCTCCCGTTCCTGCTCGGCCGCTTCGACCACGGCTGGACGGTGCGCGCCCACCTCCACGAGACGGCGCCTCGTCCGCCCGCGGAATACGTGCGCCGCCTCTACGTCGATTCGCTCACGCACGGCGCGGCGACGTTGCGGCTGGTCGTGGAGACGATGGCGCCGGGGGCGGTGATGATGGGAAGCGACTACCCGCTCAACATGGGCGCCGCCGACCCCGTGGCCCATGTCCGCCTGGCCGGCCTCGACGCGATGGTCGAAGCCGGCGTCCTCGGCGGCAACGCCAGGCGCTTTCTCGGCACCTGAGCCGGCCGCCTCAGGAGGATCTGGACGGCGATCGTCCCGGGTTTCGGCCCGCCTCGCCGTCGTGATCGTCGCAACCCTGCGAAATCTCGTCCGCGGATGTCTGGCAGGCGACGTGCAAATCCGAGGCGCCATGCCGAAGAAGATGTATGTCGTGTCGAGAGCCAAGCCCGAATTGCACGAGCGCCTGAGCACGTACTTCGCCGCCGATGACGCCACGAAGGTCGTCCTCGATCGCCGACAGGGCGAGCGCCGTGGACCGGAGACGGCCGCGCCGGGTCGACGCCGCCGCGACCTGAGCGGCGATCTGCAGGATCGGGGTTGGGCCATCATCGAGCTGAGCGGGTCGCAGGAGGTATCGACGGAAGCTCCCGTGACGGCCGAGGTCGCCAGCGTCGTCGCGGTCATCGAGGGTCGAACACCGGCTGCCGTGGCCGCGCTCGGGGCGCAGCCGCGCTCCATCAGCCACTTTCCCTATGCGATCGAGCGCTGCGGTGAAGTCGGCCTCTCCATCGTCGACGCGACGAGCCGTCTCGGAACGGTGGTCAACGGTGTTCGGATCGGCGGCAGCAGCGGCCGACGGCGCGCGACGCTCAAGCCAGGTACCAACGAGATCGCGCTAGGCGGTCCCGGCACACCGTACATCTTCAACGTCGCCCTCCCCACCGCCGCAATCTAGCCCCGCTCGCTCGCCGTCGTTCCCGCCGCGCCACGGCTGCTATAATCCGCGCGTCCATGGTCGCCGCGCGACGGGCGGGATCTCGAGCTTCACTCGTCTCGGGCGCGGAACCCCAACTCCACCCGCCCTGCGGCTCGCTCGGCACCCACGATTTTCATATGGTCGCCTCGCTGACTGGCAGGGCCCAGCCCGCTCGGCTCCTAGAGCAAGGAGGCAACGATGCCTGACACTCGCCGGAGCTTTCTTCGCAAGAGCGCACTGATCGCCGGCACAGCGCTGGCCGGCGCTCGGATGACCCGGAGCGCAGCCGCAGCGCCGCTCGAGATTCCACCGACGGCGCAGCAGCCGGGTCGCCCGATCCCGGCGACGGGATACGGCATGCCGTCCAAGTTCGAGAATCACGTGGCGCGCCGCCGCACCGACGTCTTCGTGAATCGTCAGAACTGGTCGGACTGGAGCATGACGCCGCTCCAGCACCAGCACGGCATCGTGACGCCCAACGGGCTGATCTTCGAGCGCCACCACGCCGGCATTCCCGACATCGATCCGGCGACCCACAAGCTCGTGATCCACGGCATGGTGAAGCAGCCCTTGGTGTTCTCGATGGACGATCTGCTGCGCTATCCCTCGGTCTCGAAGTTCTACTTCATGGAGTGCTCGGGCAATACGCTGGCCGACTGGACCAAGGCGGCATCGACCACGGTTCAGCAGACTCACGGGCTGCTCTCGTGCGCGCAGTGGACCGGCGTTCCGGTGTCCTGGCTGCTCGACGAAGCCGGCGTCGCGCCCGAGGCCCGCTGGGTGCTGTTCGAAGGCGCGGACGGCTCGAACCACACACGCTCGATCCCGCTCAACAAGGTCATGGACGACGTGTTGCTCGTCTATGCGCAGAACGGCGAGATGCTGCGGCCCGAGCAGGGCTATCCGCTGCGCGCGTTCATTCCCGGCTGGGAGGGCAACGTGTCGGTGAAGTGGCTCCGGCGCATCAAGGTGGCCGATCAGCCGTGGCACTTCCGCAGCGAGACCGCGCGCTATACCGACCCGATGCCCGACGGCAAGTGGCGCCAGTTCAGCTTCGTCATGGAATGCAAATCGGTCATCACGCGGCCGTCGGGTGGCATGAAGCTCGACCGGCCCGGCTTCCACGAGATCCAGGGCTTCGCGTGGTCGGGGCGCGGGCGCGTCACAGGCGTGGACGTCTCGGTGGACGGCGGAAAGAACTGGCAACCGGCGACGCTCGAGGAGCCGGTCATCGACAAGTGCCTCGCGCGCTTCCGGTACCGCTGGAACTGGGATGGGCGGCCGGCGGTCATCGCCAGCCGCGCCGTCGACTCGACCGGCTACGTCCAGCCGACGGTGCAGGACATCATGAAGTCCCGCGCGATCGCCGGATTCGTCCAGCACCACAATGGTGTCTTCCCATGGTCGGTGAGCGCGGGCGGGGAGGTGCGTAATGCGATCGCGTGACGCTCTTCTCTCGGCGGTGCTCGTCGTCGGCGTCGCCGCCTGCGCGACTCAGATGTCGTCGGTGCGCTCGCCTGAGCGCCCCACCGCGAGCTTCGGTCATCCGATCAGCGAGGCCGACGTCGCTGGCTGGAACATCGACATCCGCACGACCGACGGCCGCGGCCTGCCGCCCGGCCGCGGCAGCGTGGCTCAAGGCAAGGCCGTGTACGAGGCCAAGTGCATCGCATGCCACGGCCCCGAGGCCAAGGGCGGCGCGATGTACGGCACGATGGTGGGCGGGATCGGATCGTTCACGACGAACACGCGCGTCCTGACTCCGGGCAGCATGTATCCGTACGCGCCCATCCTGTTCGACTACGTCCGTCGCTCCATGCCCATGGATCGGCCGCTCTCGATGACGGCGGACGAGATCTACGCGGTCTCCGCCTACATCCTGAACCTCAACGGCCTCGTGCCCGCTGACGCCGTGCTCGGTCAGGCGACGCTCCCGAAGGTCCAGATGCCGAACCGCGACAACTTCGTGCTCGACGATCGCCCGGACACGCGCGCGGTGCGCTGCATGCGCGACTGCCGGTAGCGTCTCCGGCCGTGCCGCCCATGGCCCGGACCGTCTTCGACGCGTTCATGGCCACCGCTCAGGCGGCCCCGGACCACGTGTTCCTGTGTGCGCCGCCGGCCGCGGGACGCGCGTACCATCCCGACGGCATCGAGCTCACGTACGCGCAGACGCGCGACGCCGTCCTGACGTTGCGCGACCGCTATGCCGGCGCCGGCTACGGTCACGGCCACCGCGTCGCGCTGCTGCTCGAGAACCGCCCCGAGTTCTTCTTCCACTATCTGGCGCTCAACGCGCTCGGCTGCTCGATCGTCCCGATCAATCCCGATTACCGGCACGACGAGATGCTCTACCAGATGGAGCACTCGGAAGCCGACCTCGCGGTCGTCATGGCCGCGCGCGTGGCCGCGCTGGAAGCGGTCGGACACGAGCGTCCCACGCCCCTGCCGGTCATCGATGCCGAGCGCATGCCGAAGACGCTCCCCAAACCGCCGCCCGCGCCGCGCCGAGGCGCGCCCGGCCTCGACAGCGAGACGAGCCTGCTCTACACGTCGGGGACGACGGGCCGCCCCAAGGGCTGCATCCTGACCAACTTCTATTACCTGAATGCCGGCGCGTGGTATCGGGACTTCGGCGGACGCCTCGCGATCGAGCCGGGCCGCGAGCGCTTCCTCAACCCGCTGCCGCTCTTCCACATGAACGCTCAGGCGGTGACCGCGACCTGCGCGATCTTGACCGCCAACTGCCTGGCTCAACCCGAGCGCTTCAGCCCCTCGCGCTGGTGGAAGGACGTCGTCGCCGTGAAAGCGACTATCATCCACTACCTCGGCGTCATGCCGCCGCTGCTCCTCAACCAACCGGAGACGCCCGAGGAACGTGCGCACCACGTGAAGTTCGGCTTCGGCGCCGGAGTCGAGCCCGAGCTGCACGCACGCTTCGAGGAGCGCTTCGGCTTCCCGCTGGTCGAGGTGTGGGGAATGACGGAGACGGGCCGCTGTTACGCCGACCTCCACGAGCCACGCCAGATCACCACGCGCGCGTTCGGCCGGCCCTTCGGCGGCCTCGAAGGGCGAGTCGTCGACGACGCCGATCGCGACGTCCCTCGAGGCTCGGCGGGCGAATTACTGGTGCGCTGGGGCGGACCCGAGGGGCCGCGCCACGGCTTCTTCGCCGGGTATCTGAAGAACGCCGAAGCGACGGAAGAGGCGTGGCGCGGGGGCTGGTTCCACACCGGCGACGTGGTCCGCCAGATGGATGACGACATGCTGGTCTTCGTCGATCGCAAGAAGAACATCATCCGGCGCTCCGGAGAGAACATCGCCGCCGCCGAGGTCGAGGCGTGCCTGCAGGCCCACGCATCGGTCGCCCAGGTGGCCGTGATCGCCGTCCCCGACGATCTGCGCGAAGAAGAAGTGATGGCCTGCATCGTGCCGATGGCCGGCGTGGCCGCCGACCGGGCCCTCGCCGAGCGGCTTCAAGACTGGGCGCTGGCCCGCCTGGCCTACTTCAAGGCGCCGGGCTGGGTGCTCTTCGTCGCCACGCTGCCGACCACGGGAACCCAGAAGGTCCAGAAGACTCAGATCTTCCCTAAAGGTGAGGATCCGCGCCGCCGGCCCACGGCGCTCGATCTGCGCGAGCGAAAAAAGCGGACCTGATGCGGTGACTCTAGGCTCGATGTCGCCTTGTCATGGCCGCCGCAAACTGGCGTGCCAGCCGGCGAAGCCAGCCCGGAACTCCGTGTGGAATCTAGCGTGTTCGCGTGGCACCCGCCGTGCACCTGTCCCGAGCCATGTCGGGCCGCGGCGTGCTCGCGCTCGCGTGCGTGCTGGCCGCGGCCACGAGCGGCTGCGCGGCGAAGCTGCGCGAGATTCCCACCCACTCGCTGTCGAAGCGTTCGCCCGCCGTCGTCGAGCGCGACATCCACCAGTGCGAGAAGGCCGTCACCGGCCACCTGAAGGGCCCGTGGCTGGGCGGCGAGCTGGAATTCGCGGCGTGCATGATCGCGCGAAACTATCAGACGTTCGTCCAGGTCCTCGACGCGCCGCTCGAGGTGCGCCGGACGTCGCTCAAGGGCAAGGTGACGTCGGCTCGTATCCTCAACGACCTGATGGACTGCGAGAAGTTCGCCTCGGCGCGCGTCACCATGGTCGAGAAGATCGGCCGGCCGCTCATCACCGTGGCCGGCCTCTTCTTCTGGCCGATCGGATTCGGCGCGTCGACGGCGACGCCCGCGCTGGCCGGCCAGCGCCGGCGCGACTACACCGCCTGCATGGAGCCGCGGGGCTACATCGTCACGATGTGGAAATCTGAGCCGAGCGCGATGCCGCGGCAGGGGGACGGTCCCTGACGGATGATACGATGACGTGATGGCGGAGGCTTCCACACCACCCGCCGTACCGGATGCGCTGCACCGGGAGCTGACGCAGGAGCGCATCCAGAGCGCGCGCCGGATCAACCTCGTGAGGTTGTGGGGCGTGTCGGCCTTCTTCGCGCTGTTCCTCGTCCTCGGTGGTCTGCTCCGCTTGCCCGCCTGGACCGGCAACCTCGATCTCTTCGCGATCTACTGGACGATCACGGTCGCGGTGTACGCGCTGAGCCGGCGCGCCGAGCGCGTGGCCCGGGTGGCGAGCCTGGCGGTGGCGTTCGTCGACATGCCGATGGTGTTCTTCCTGCAGTGGGCGACGTTTCCGACCAGCCCGAGCGCGAGCGGTGTCGCCGGCTTCACCGTCGGCGTGTACGTGCTGCTGGTCATCCTCTCGGCGCTCTCGCTCGAGAACTGGTTCATCTTCTTCACGGCGGCGGTGGGCGCGGCGTTCGAGGTCATGCTCCAGGAGCTGGCCGGTGTGAGCACGGGCGCGATGGCCTCGACCGTGATCCTGCTCGGCCTGGCCGCCTCCTCCTGCGCGTACGCGCGGAGCCGCCTCGTCGATCTGGTCGCGCGCGTCGACCGCAACCTGGCCGAGCAGCGCCAGGCCGAGCGCGCGCTGCGCCAGAGCGAGCGGATGGCCTCGCTCGGGACGCTGGCGGCCGGCGTCGCCCACGAGATCAACACGCCGCTGACCTACGTCGTGACCAATCTCGCGCTCATCGCCGAGCGGCTGCCGCGGCGATGGACGGCGGGGGGCGGCGGGGATCTCGACACGCGCCTGGCCGAGACCGAGAAGGCCCTGGCCGATACCCAGGCCGCCATCGACTATCTCGTCGGCGGCGTCACCGGGAGCGTGTCCGGCAAGCTCAAGCACGACGTCAAGAACTGGCACACGACCGTGATCTTCAGGCTCGACGCGCTGGCCGAGCGTCTGGCCCGGCTCAAGACCGAGGTGGGTCCGCTCGAGCAGCTCGACCGCATGGTCGAGCAGGCGCGTGACGGCGCCGAGCGTGTGCGCCGGATCGTGCGCGATCTGAAGACGTTCTCACGGCCGGACGAGGACGTCGTCGCTCCGGTCGACGTCTGGCGCGTCATCGAGTCGTCCGTCAACCTGGCGACGAGCGCGATCCAGCAACGCGCCTGCCTGCGTACGGATCTCTCCCCGGTGCCCGCGGTGCTCGCCAACGAGACGCGGCTGGGCCAGGTCTTCGTGAATCTTCTCGTCAACGCCGCGCAGGCGATCGCCGAGGGCGCAGCGGCCCGCAACGAGGTCCGCGTGGTGAGCCGCACCGACGACGCCGGGCGCGCCGTCGTGGAGGTCCACGACACGGGGTCGGGAATCCCGCCCGAGATCATGGGCCGCCTGTTCGATCCGTTCTTCACGACCAAGCCGGTGGGCGAGGGGACCGGGCTCGGGCTCTCCATCTGCCACGGGATCGTCGCGTCGCTCGGCGGTGAGCTGACCGTCGAGAGTGAGGTCGGGCGTGGCTCCACGTTCCGGGTCACGCTCCCTCCGGCTGACGTGTCGGCCACACGCGGGGCCACGCCGGGCGTCGTGACTCCGGCCGCGGCGATCGTTGACCCCACCCACGTCGTGGGGCCGACACGTCGGGGCCGCATCCTCATCGTCGACGACGACGAGCGCATCGGCGAGGCCGTGCGCGAGTGCCTGCTCGAGCACGACGTCGTTGCGCTGACCAGCGCGCCCGATGCCTTCGAGCGCCTGAGCGCTGGCGAGCGCTTCGACCTGATCCTGTGCGACCTGATGATGCCGGGGATGACGGGCATGGATCTGCACGAGGGCCTCTCGATGGTCTCGCCCGCCAACGCGGCGAAGATGGTCTTCCTCACCGGCGGCGCCTTCACGGCGCGGGCCCAGGCATTCCTCCGCGAGGTGTCGAACGCCCGGCTCGACAAGCCGTTCGATCCGACAAGCCTGCGCCGCTTCGTCGCAATTTCCTTGGAGAACCGGGGGCCTGGGGTCGAACGTATTAGCGGTTGATGACGACCTTCGACCTCGACGGCTGGGTCGCTCGGTCAGGCGCCCTCGACCTGACCGGAATCGACTGGACCGAGGTCCCCCGGCACCCTCTGCCGGACCCCGCCATCCGCACGCTGCTCTACATGCAGGACATCGAGAGCCACACGATCGTGTACCTGCGCTCCCTGCTCGCCACCCGGGCCATCGACGACCCCGAGATCTCCACGTTCCTGGCCTGCTGGCTCTACGAAGAGACCTTTCACGGGATCGCGCTGGCCCGCTTTCTCGAGGCGGCCGGCCATGCCGTGCCGCCGCGGCCGAAGCCCCACGGTCACGAGTCCTTTGCCCAGTGGCTGGAGGCGCGCGCGACGGCGGTGCTGTCGCGGATGTGGGCGAACTTCTGCGCGGTCCACATGACGTGGGGGGCCATCAACGAGCTGACGACGCTGACGGGATACCTGCGGCTCAAGACCGTCGCCAGGCACCCGGTGCTCGACGAGCTGCTCGAGCGGATCATGCGCGACGAATCGCGCCACTTCTTCTTCTATTACCGTCAGGCCGAGGAGCGCCTGCGGAGCCCGGCCGCCGCCGGGGTCGCGCGCTTCCTCGTGGACCATTTCTGGGGACCGGTCGGCAGCGGGGTCGGCGTGCCGGGTGAGCTCGAGTTCATGGCGCAGTACCTCTTCGAGGGCGAGGACGGGCGGATCGCGATCCGGAAGGTCGACGAGACGATCCGGCGCCTGCCCGGATTCGCCACCGTGCAGCTGCTCGAAGCCTGGATGAATCGACATGGCAACGGAGGAAGGAATGGCCACAGTCATCGCTGAGCCGTACCGCGCGTACACGCCCCGCCCCTTCACCCGGGGTGAGCGCGACTCGGTGACGATTCTGTTCGGCGGCCTGCACTGGCGCGCCGAGCGCATTCTCCAGGCGGTGCTCGAGCAGAGCGGATATCAGGCGCGCGTCCTGCCCGTCGCCACCAAGGAAGATCTCCTGACCGGGCGCGAGGTGGCCGACATCGGCCAGTGCTGCCCGACCAGCTTCACGACGGGCAACCTCGTCAACTTCCTCCGCGGCGAATCCAAGCGCATCGGCGCCGAGGAAGTGTCGAAGCGCTACGTCTACCTGACGGCCGGGTCGTGCGGCGCCTGCCGCTTCGGCCAGTACCACCAGAGCTACGAGCTGGCGCTGCGCAACTCGGGCCTCGACGCCTTCCGGATGTTCCTCCTGGCCCAGGACAACCTCGACCAGAAGGCCGTGATGGGCGACGGCCTCGACTTCAACCTGCCGATCACGCTCGGCTGCCTGTGGGCGATCTTCTGCACGGACCTGGTGCAGGACCTCGAGTACCAGGTCCGTCCCTACGAGGTCGTGCCCGGGAGCACCGACGCCGTCGTCAAGGAGAGCATCGAGCACCTCTACGAGGTCTTTCGCCGGCGGCCGGCGCGCGGCCCCTGGACCTCGCTGGCCTGGCATCTGACGACGCCGTACTTCGCGAAGGCGCTGCGCGAGGTCCACCGTCGCTTCGCGACGATCGAGGTGGATCGTCTGCGGCCCAAGCCGGTCGTGAAGATCACCGGCGAGTTCTACCTCCAGACCGTCGAGGGCGCGCCCAACTACAACATCCATCACTGGCTGGAGACCGAAGGCGCCGAGGTGTATCCGGCGGCCGTGTCGGTCTGGATGGACTATCTGCTGCGGCTCGGGCTCCAGAAATTCGAGGACTACGCCAGCCTCGAGCGGAGCGCCCGGATCAAGCTCGGCGCCGGCCGCGTCGTGCAGAAGCTCTACCGCGGCCTCGTGGCCCGCCTGCGCCACGCGCTGGGGGATCTCCCGCACGAGATGCCGCAGCAGCTCGAGCTCAGGCGCCTGGCCGCGCCCTACTTCCACAGCCGCCTCGACGGTGGTGAGGGCGACATGCTGGTCGGCAAGGCGTTGTGGGCCCACCTCGGCAAGAAGGCCCACATGATCTGCGAGCTGTCGCCGTACTCGTGCATGCCCAACACGATGAGCATCGGCGCCATGGCCGGCGTCGTCGGCAAGTATCCCGACCTGCTCTACGCGCCGCTCGAGATCAAGGGCGACGCCGAGGTCCACGCGCTCTCGCGCTGCCAGATGATCTTGACCGAGGCCCGGAAGCGCGCCCAGCGCGAGTTCGACGAGACCCTCGAGCGCACGCACCTCACCGTCGACGAGGTCCGCGCGTACATCGAGGTGCATCCGCTCATGAAGCGCGCGACGTATCGGGTGCCTCGCAGCGGGACGGTCGCCGGGACGGGCGCGAACGTGGTCATGCACGTCGCGCGCGCGCTCGGACGGACGTCGTGAAGCTCGCCGGGGTCGACGTCGGCTCCACCACGGTCAAGGCCGTCCTCGTCGAGGACGGCAAGACGCTCTGGCAGGACTACCAGCGCCACAACACCCGGCAGGGCGAGAAGGTGCTGGAGTTCCTCGGTCGGATGGAGACGGAAGCCGGCTTTGCGCCGGGCGACCGCGTCTTCTTCACGGGCTCGGGCGCCGGCGGCCTGGCCCCGCTGGTTGGCGGCAAGCTCGTCCAGGAGGTCGTCGCGGTCGCCGCTTGCGTCGAGCGTCTGCACCCCGACGTGCGCTTCGTCTCCGAGATCGGCGGCGAGGACATGAAGACGATCTTCCTGACGCCGAACCCGACTGGCCGGTCGAAGCAGGTCTTCATGCAGTCGGCGTGCAGCGGCGGCACCGGCACGTTCATCGAGAAGACGGCGCGCAAACTCCAGGTGGCCGGCGAGCGCCTGGCCACGATGGCGTACGCGGGCATGAGCCTGCACAAGGTCAGCAGCAAGTGTGGCATCTTCGCCGAGACCGACGCCAACACGCTGGTCAAGACCGGCGTGCCGGTCGAGGAGATCATCGCGAGCCTCTTCGAGGCCGTCGTCTACCAGAACCTCGCGACGCTCACCAAGGGCAACACGCCGCTCCCGGAAGTGTTGCTGCTCGGCGGACCCAATCTCTTCTTCACCGGCTTGCAGCAGGCGTGGCGCCACCACCTCACGAAGCTCTGGGAACAGCGCAAGATCGCGCTGCCGGCCGACCGCGATCCCGCGTCGCTCATCATCGTGCCCACCGAGGCGCTCTATTACGCCTGCCTCGGCTGCGTCGAGATCGGCCGAGACGAGCCGGCGGGTGTCGGCGTCTACCAGGGCCGCGAGCGGCTGTCGTGGTGGGTGGAGACGGGGCAGCACGAGCAGAAGGCCAAGGAGGGCGGGCGCGCGCTCCTCACCGGGGCCGATGATCTCGCGCGCTTCTCCGAGCAGTGGGAGGCGTGGCGCGCGCGGGCGAGCGCGCCGCGCGGCGCGACCACGGCTCCGGTGCTGGTCGGTTGCGATTTCGGCTCGACGACGGCCAAGGCCGTCGTGCTCTCGACCGAGCGCGAGCTGCTCTTCTCGTGCTATGCGCTCTCGAAGGGCAACCCGATCGAGGACGCGCAGTCGCTGTTCCGCCAGGTGAGCGAGGCGGGCTTCGCCGACGTCGCTGCGCTGGCGCTGACCGGCTACGGCAAGGATCTCCTGAAGGACGTGCTCGGCGCCGACGTGGCCGTCGTGGAGACCGTCGCCCACGCGACCGCCGCGCTCCACTTCGTCCCTGACGCCGACGTGATCTGCGACGTGGGCGGCACCGACGTCAAGATCATGATCCTGCGCCAGGGCACCGTGGCCGACTTCCGGCTCAACTCGCAATGCTCGTCGGGCAACGGCGCCTTCCTGCAGGGCGTGGCCGAGCGTTACGACGTGCCGCTCGAGCAGTACGCCCAGCGAGCGTTTCAGGCCAAGGCGATGCCGGCGCTGGCCATGGGCTGCGGTGTCTTCCTCCAGTCCGACATCGTCAATCAGCAGCGGAAGGGCTGGTCGGCCGAGGAGATCATGGCCGCGCTGGCGGCCGTGCTGCCCGTCAATGTCTGGATCTACGCCGGCCAGCTCCAAAATCTGAGATCGGCCGGCCGCAAGTTCGTGCTCCAGGGCGGCACGCACCGGAACCAGGCCGTCGTGAAGGCCCAGCTCGACTTCATCCGGAGCAAGGTCCCCGACGCCGACGTGGTGCTGCATCCCTACTCGGGCGAGGCGGGCGCCATCGGCGCCGCGCTGTGCGCGGCGGACTGGCTCCGTCACGGTGGAGCGTCGCGCTTCCGCGGCTTCGCCACGATTGCGGCGCTCGCCTACACGAGCACGACGAGCGCCGACACCGTCTGCAAGTGGTGCCCGATCAACTGCACCCGCACGTTCATCGACGTGCAGTTGCCCGGCGCGGCGGGCCGCGAGTGGAGCAAGGTCCCTCTCGCCCCGGGCTGGGAGCGGGTGATCAGCGGCAACTCGTGCCCCAAGGGACTGGTCGAGGACGTCAACGAGATGCGCCAGGTCAAATCCAGGCTGGAGGACGTCAAGCGTGACTACCCTAACGTTGCCGAACTGGTTCGGAAGGACGCGTTCCGCCGCGCCCGCGCCGTCGCGGTCTAAGCTCCGCGTCGGCATCCCGCGCGTCCTGAACGTGTGGTCCACGCACCAGTTCTGGGTGGGCCTGTTCGGCGCGCTCGGCGTCGAGCCGCGCAACCTCGTCTTCTCCGAGGACACGTCGGAAGAGCAGGGCCGGCAGTTCGGCAAGGGCCGCGGCACCGTGGACTGCTGCTACCCGGTGAAGTGCGCGACCGGCCACTATGGCGAGCTGATCTTCGGCCAGCGCGAGAAGCTCGACGTGCTGTTCTCGCCGATGATCTACACGCTGCCTTCGTTCCTCTCCGGCCACGTGGCGCGTACGCTCACGTGCCCGCGGGTGATGGCGGCGCCCGAGAACATCAAGGCCGGGTTCCTCAAGGAGCGGGAGGTCTTCGCCGACCAGGGGATCCGCTACGCGACGCCGTTCGTGTCGCTGGACGAGCCCAGGCTGGTGCCGAAGCAGCTCTTCGAGGGCCTGCGCGACGCGGTGCCCGGGCTGACGACGGAGGAGACGGCGAGGGCCGTCGACGCCGCGTACCGCGCCCTGCGGGAGTTCAACGACCGGCTCCGCAAGAAGTCGCGCGAGGTGCTCGAATGGTGCGCGCGCGAGGATCGCGCCTGCCTGCTCGTGCTGGCGCGGCCGTATCACATGGATCCGGGCATCGGCCACGAGATCGAGGTGGATCTCCAGGCCTACGGCTATCCGATCCTGTGGGCCCAGTACTTTCCCATCGACGACGACCTGATGCGCTGGGCGTTCGGTCCCGATCTGGCCGCCGGCGTCATCCGCTCGCCGTTCGACATCCGCGACGTGTGGCCGTCGTCCTACAGCAGCAACACGAACGAGATCCTGTGGGGCGCCAAGGTCGCCGCGCGGATCCCCTGGGTTGCTTGCGTGGTGAGGATGTCGTCGTACGAGTGCGGGATGGACCAGCCGACGTACACGCCGGTGCAGCAGATCGTCGAGCGCTCGGGCACGCTCTTCTTCTCGTTCCAGGATCTGGACTCCACCAAGCCAGCCGGCTCGGTGAAGATCCGTGTCGAGACGATCACGCACTACCTCGAGCGCTACGCGGCCGACATCGTCGCGCGCAAGAAGGCCACGATGCCGCCCGGCTGTCCGTTGCTATCGTCGACGCCCCAGACCGCCCGCTGAGTTATGGCGCGCGCCGTATGGACCGCGCTGGGGCTCGGACTCGGCGCGCTCGCCCTCTATTTCGCCTTCTGGCCGGTGCCGGTCGATCCAGTGGCCTGGACGCCGCCGCCGGCGCCGGGCTACGTCGGGCCCTTCGCGCGCAACGACCGGCTCGCCGCGATGGAACGGCTGTCACTCGGGGCTGATCACGGGCCGGAGGCCGTGGCACTGGACGCGGCGGGCCGCGTCTACACGTCCACGCGGGAGGGACGTATTCTAAGGTTGCGCCCCGACGGCTCGGGTGCCGAGACGTACGCGGACACGAACGGCGCGCCGCTCGGGCTCCACTTCGACGCGAGCGGCACCCTCATCGTCGCCGACGCGATGCGCGGCCTGCTCCGGATCACTCCCGACCGCCGCGTCACCGTCCTGGCCACGGAAGCCGACGGCACACCGATCGCGTACGCCGACGACCTCGACGTGGCCCGCGACGGCCGCATCTACTTCTCCGACGCCTCCACCAAGTTCGGCGCGCGGCAGGGCGGCAGCACCTACTCCGCGAGCTTGCTCGAGATCATCGAGCATCGGGGCAACGGGCGACTGCTCGTCTGGGATCCGGCCACCGGGAAGGCTACCACCGTGCTGCGCGGCATCCACTTCGCCAACGGCGTCGCGCTGGCCGACGACGAGAGCTACGTGCTGGTGTCCGAGACGGGCTCGTACCGCGTCCTGCGTCACTGGCTCAGCGGCCCTCGCGGCGGGCAGACGGAGCCGCTGATCGAGAACCTTCCGGGCTTTCCCGACAACGTGACGCGCGGCCTCGGCGGACGCTTCTGGGTGGCGCTGATCTCTCCCCGCAGCGTTCCGGTCGATGCGCTGGGCGGCTACCCGTTCCTGAGGAAGGTCCTCATGCGCTTGCCCGGCGTCCTTCTTCCTCAGCCCACGAGCTATGGACACGTGGTCGCGTTCGACGCCACCGGCAAGGTCGTGGCGAGCCTTCAAGATCCGCGCGGAGGCTACCGCAAGATCAGCTCGGCGCTGGAGACGGCCCGTGACCTCTACATCGGAAGTCTCGAGATGCCCGAGCTCGGCCGGCTCCCGAGGGACCGCGCCGGACTCTGATACACTCCGCGGCATCATGCCGGCGAGGATGTAGCTGAGCCACGTCCGCCTCGACCACGAGGGCCAGGTCGCCCGCCTCACGCTGAATCGCCCCGAAGTCCTCAACGCCGGCGACGCGGCGTGGGTTCGCGACCTCGGCGCCGCGGTCAAGGCGCTGGACGAGCGCCGTCCTCGCGTCGTCGTGATCACCGGCGCCGGGCGCGCCTTCTGTACCGGCGTCGATCTCAAGGCGCTCGCCGCCGACCGCTTCCACCTCGAGGACTTCATCGCCTGGGAGGACGCGATGACGGCGATGGAGCGCATGGACGCGCTCTTCATCGCCGCGATCAACGGCCACTGCCTGGGCGGCGGGCTCCAGCTTGCGCTCGTCTGCGACTACCGACTGGCCAACGCCGACGCACGACTCGGCCTGCCCGCGGTGAAGGAGCGGCTGATCCCGTCGATGTCGCTCTATCGGCTGCCGCGTCTGATCGGCCTGGCCCGAGCCCAGGAGCTGATCCTGCTCGGCGAGCCGATCGACGCACGCCAGGCCGAGCGGATCGGGCTCGTGAATCGCGTCGTGGCCCCGGACGAGTTCGAGGCCGAGCTGGCGCGAACGATCGAGCGCTTTCTGGCGCTCCCCGCGACGACCGTCGCGGCGAGCAAGCGCCTCACCCGTCAGGCCTTCGATGCCGGCTTCGACGAGTTCCGGCGGCGCATGGAGAAAGAGTTCGCGGCCTGTCTGGCCTCCGATGAGTACCGCGCGGCGATGGAACTGCTGCGCGCCGAGCGCCGCGGGCCGTGATCGACGACGCGGCGCTGGCCCGTCAGTCCGCTCCTGCTCGCCCTTCGGCCGCCGAGGCGCTGAGCGCGCCGCCGGTGGTCGAGGCGTATCTGGGGAGGCGACCATGACGACAGCGTTGCCGAAGCTGCCGACGTCGGTGGTGGGCAGCCACGGACTGCCCGGCTGGGTGTGGCTGGCCCGCGAGGCGATGGAGCAGGACCGGCTCGGCCAGTCCGACTTGCGCGAGCTGATGGAGGACGCGACGCTGGTCGCGCTCGCCGATCAGGAGCGCGCGGGCGTCGACGTCGTGAGCACGGGCGAGATGATGCGCGTGCGCTTCATCATCGGCTTCTACGACCACATCACGGGCATCAAGACCCTGCCGGCGCCACGCAAGCTCGGCCAGCCGCTCTGGGACACCAACACGCCGTTCGAGGTGACCGACAAGATCACGGCGCCGCACGGCCTCGGCATCGTCGAGGAGTTCAAGCTCGCGCGCTCGCTGACCGACCGCCCGATCAAGGCCACGGTGCCCGGGCCGTACACGCTGCTGGTGCCGCTCAAGCTCGGCGGCGGGTATCGCGATCGGGACACGCTGCTGGCCGACCTCGTCGCCATCGTGAACGCCGAGTGCAAAGCGCTGGTCGCCGTCGGCGCCGACTTCATCCAGATCGACGAGCCGCATCACGGTATGTACGCCGGCGCGATGCCGGACGTGGCCCGGGGCATCAATCGCGCGATGGACGGCGTGGCCGCCAAGCTCGCGGTCCACGTGTGCTTCGGCAACCTCTACGGCCGGCCGTTCAGCGCCGTGCGTGACTACCGCAACGTCTTCCAAACGGTCAACGACATCCACGCCTCGCAGATCGTGCTGGAGTTTGCCAACCGGGGGATGGAGGACCTCGCCCAGCTCGAGGCGTGGCCGCGCGACAAGGAGCTGGGCGCCGGGGTCATCGACGTGAAGGCGTTCCGCTCGGAGACGGGCGCCGACGTGGCCGAGCGCATCCGCAACATCCTGCGCTACGTTCCCGCCGACCGGCTGTGGCTCAATCCCGATTGCGGCTTCTGGGAGACGCCGCGCTGGGTGTGTCAGCGGAAGCTGCGCGCGCTGGTGGACGGCGCGCGCAGCGTCCGCAAGGAGCTGGGAGGCTAGCTACTTTCCTTCGAGCGCGGCCAGGGTCGAGTAGTCGGCCGTCGAGCCGTGACCGCCGGCGAACTTGACCGGCGAGATACCGAGCTTCTTCACGGCGGCGACGACCGCGGCCTGATTCGGATTGAGCGTGGCCCCGAGCGGCGGGCCCGGGCTCCAGAGATCGGTCACGAAGCCGAGCCGCTCGGCCGGCACGTAGCCGATCAGGCTGGCGGCGGCGTGGGGATTCTCGATGACGTACGCCACGACCTCGCGCTGGCCGTCGCTGAAGACCTGCTTGTCGGCGACCTCCGTGATCGGCGCCCGACTGAGATCACGCGCTTGAAGATCAGGGTTGCGCCGGAACGGGGCGGCCAGGACGCTGCGGAAGTGCTCGGCGGCGCCCTTGCCGACGACCAGCGTGGCCCCTTGCGCGATATAGGCGCGAAGGCCGCCCGTGTGGTCCATGTGGTGATGCGTGAGGACGAGGTACTTCACCGGCTTCGCGCCGAACTTCTGGCGGGCCGCGTCGAGCGTCCAGTTCGACTGGGCGTCCGTGACCGGTGCGTCGAACACGATCAGGTAATCTTTCATCTCGACGATGAGACTGTTGTGGGAGCCGCCCACGACGTGCTGGATGCCGGGGCCGAGCTCGACCAGCCGCAGGCTCGACGTCACACGCGTGTCGAAGCTCGGATTATCGGAGTCCAGGTAGGTACCGATGAACTGGCGCCGGATGACCCACTGATAGTGCAGGTTCCCGGTCGCCGGCTTCGCCGCGGAGGCCTTCACGGCGTCCGGGATCATCAGGCGGTCGGCCGCCACCGGCACGTTGGCCTGTACGTCGGTGATCTTTCGCTCGGCGACCGTGCGGCCGTTGAGCTGATACTGCTGGGTCGTCGCGACCTGCCGCCCGCCCATCGGGCGCCAGTCGGAGAGCACGAGGTCGAAGTTCACGTCGCCCCAGATGTTGTCGTAGTCCATCGTGCGGATACGCGCGGGCAGATTCGTCTGGGGATCGAAGGCGACCGTGAACGTCTGGCCGCTCACCGTGTAGTTGACGGCGGGATACGCCGTGCCGCCGCTGGTCATGTCGCCCGCGTCCGAGACGCGGTCGGGGTTGCGCAGCATGTCGAGGAACATCAGGGGGGACGCGCGGCGCATCTCGCGCTGGACGGTGGCCAGGCGGAGGCCGGACATCGCGTGAGCCGGCGGATTCGATTCCATGCTCTGCTTGGTGCGGGCCGTGGTGTCGATGCCGATCACGTAGCCGGCGTCCGGCGTGACGATCTCGCTGAACGTGTACGTGCGGGGCGCCGGGTACACGTAGTTGCGCACCCAGTCCGTCCGCGAGGCGCGGGCGCCGTAGTCGACGACGGTCTCGAAGGTCGAGTCGTTGGTCAGCCGCATGTCTCCGCCGGGCATCACGGACTGCTCGGGCTCCCACTGGCGGATGGTGCCCTTGACTGCGACGGTCTTGACGCCGGCGAGGGCGCTCTCGCCGCCCAGGGCCTGGACGGCTTTACTGACGAGGCCGTCACTGCGGGGCGAGGCGGTCGCGCCCGACACCGCGATCAATGACGCGAGGAGTAACAGGGCGCTTCGTCTCATGGATCCTCCATTAGGACACGGAATTTAGGTCACGGAATGCCAGCGAAGGTACGTGGCGCCTCCGGAGGTGTCAACTGGAGGCGGCTCGCGGTACGGCTGCACCTCTGGGGTGGGCTGCTCACCGGGCCCTTCCTTCTCGTGCTCGGCCTGAGTGGCGTGGCACTGGTGTTCCGCGCCGAGATCGAGAGCCTCGAGTCGGCCACGCCAGCCGTCGCAAGCTTTCGGCCAGGGGCGGCGTCGCTCGATGCGGTCGTCGGCATCGCGCGCACGCGTCATCCGACTGCCGAGCCGTACGCGCTCCGGATCCCGAGCGCGCCGGGCCGGCCGTATCGCCTCGAGCTGCGCGCCGGTCGACAGCACCTCGAGATCGCCGTGGATCCATCGACGCTGCAGATCGTCGGCGGACGCGCGGCCGAGCGCTCGGTCATGGTTGCCGTGCGCTCGCTGCACGCCGGCCTCCACGCTGGCCGGCTCGGCGCAGCGGTCGTCGGGCTCCTGGGACTGTGGCTCGTGGTCGAAAGCCTGACGGGACTCTGGCTCTGCAGGCCATCCGTGCGCCGTCGGCCTCGCGTGACAGGCGCCGTTCCGATCGAGCGCGTGGGGAGCCGGCGCCTGCATCGGCTCGTGGGCGGCGCGTCGCTGGCCTTCGGAGTCGTCATCGCCCTGACCGGTGTCGTGCTTGCGCTCGGCAGCGTCCTCGCATCGGCGGACGCCAGCCCCTCGCCAGCGCGCACGGTCAGTGGGCTGAGCCGTCTCGACGTGGTCGCCGCGCGCGCCGCGGCCTCGCTGCCCGGGTCCAGGATCCGCGCACTCATCGCTGGCGATGGCGACGCCGTTCGCGTCGAGACGACGGCAGGCGCCGTCATCGTCGACCGCGAGACCGGCCACGTGGCCCGCGCACAGTCGTCGGAGACTCGACTCGGCGTGTGGGACTGGATCGCGCGTCTCCATTCCGGTGATTTCGCCGGCTGGGTCTCGCGCGTCGCGTATGCGCTGGTGGGTCTCGGGCTGTGCATTCTCTCGATCACGGGCTATCTGATCACGGCGCAGCACACCAGCGGGCCATCGTGAACGACAGTCGATGGCAGCGTCCTTGCTCCCTCTTGTGCTGTTCGAACTCTGAAGGAGGCAACGACATATGCACAAGCCAATGTCGATGTTCGTCATAGCGCTCACGCTTGCGGTTGCGACGGCGGCGATGGCCCAGACGGCCGACGTGACCGGCCGAGTGATGCGCGTGGACCCGGGTACGCAGGTGATCGTCCTCGACAACAATCAGGCGTTCCGCGTGACGCCGAACACGATGCTGATTGTCAACGGCCAGCCCGTCGCGATCGGCTCACTGCAGCCCGGCCAGTCGGTGGTCATCCGTTCGGGCGAAGCCGTCGCGATGACACCGTCGACTTCGGCGCCCGTGACCCAGCCGGGAGTCACCGTCCAGCCGGCGCAGCCCGGCAGCACCGTCGTGGTGACCCAGCAACCGGCGTCGGTCGGCGCTCAGCAAACCCTCTACGGCCGCGTGACCGACGTGGATCGCCGGGAGATCCGGATCAAGAGCGACAACGGCAGCTTCGAGGTGAAAGTGCCACGGGAGCTCGCCGCGCAGGTCCGCAAGGGCGACAACGTCCGCGTCGATCTGACGTTTCAGCGCTGATCGTCCACGCCGGGCGCCGAGAAGACTCGGCGCCCGGCCGCTGGTAGGATAGCGACCATGGCCAACGAACTGCAGGGCCCCGAGCCGACGATGGACCCGACCAACCTCTACCGCGAGGAGATCATCACCGACCGGCGGGTAGGCACGATCCGCTTGCTGACGCCGATCACGACGTCCGGCGCGACCGATCCCAAGCGCAAGGTCCTCTACGTGGGTGAGACGCAGGTGCTCACGGCCGGGGGCATGCTTCCGATCGCGTTCGAGCTCGACGCGACGTCGCTGAGCGAGGCGATCGAGAAGTTCGCCGACGGCGTGAAGCGGGCGGTCGAGGAGACGATCCAGGAGATCCAGCAGCTCCGCCGCGAAGCCGCCTCGTCCATCGTGATTCCGGACGTGAAATCGGCGAGCGGGCTTCTCGGCGGGCCCGGTGCGCTGGGCGGGCCGGGAGGCCCGCCACGAGGCGGGAGGATCCAGCTGCCGTAGCTGACGGGAGTCTCGGCCGCCACACGTGAGAGTCATCTCTCGTGTGACGGCCGATCTCGTTCTTCGCTACGCCGCCTCCCGCCACCGCGCCTGCCGCGCCGCCGGCCAGCGCTGCCGCGATGGTGCCCATCGCCAGCAGCCCGATCCCAGGCAGCGCGATGACGCCCGCCGCGGCGAGGCCGGCGAGAACGGCGCCGAGGCCGCCACCGATGGCAGCTCCGATTCCCGCGCCCTTGGCCACCTTGCTGCCGAGCTCCGTCTCCTCACCATCGGCGAAGAGTCGGCGCCGGCTGTCTTCCGACATCAGGAGCATCACGTCGTCCTGGGTGTACCCGCGGCTCATCAGCGACTCGTAGCCGCGTTCGGCGCTCTCACGGTCCCTGAAGGTTCTGACCGCTCAGGAACCAACGGAGGGGAGATGCCATGAAAGACTCACGACTGATGACCGGGATGTTCAGGCAAGGGAGGTGCCATCAGGCGACGCGATAGCGCGTGATCGCGTTCTCGTTCCACTCGATACCGATGCCGGGGCGCGCCGGAGCCTGGATCATTCCGTCCACCGGCCGCAGCGGCTCGGCGAGGATCGGCGCGGCCACGTCGAGGTATTCGATGTAGTGGCAGGTCGGCGTCATGGTCAGCAGGTGGGCGCTGACCTCAATGAAGAGGTGGCTCGAGCATGGCGCCCCGGCTGCCTGCGCCAGCGCCGCCGCGCGCAACCAGCCGGTCACGCCGCCGATCTGCTGCGGGTCCGGCATCACGAAGTCCGAGGCTCCGAGTGACAGCGCCAGCTCCATCTCGTACACGCCGTTGAAATTCTCACCGATCTGGATCGGCGTGGTGACCTGCGTCGCGATCTCGGCGGCGCCGCGGTAGTCGTCCGCCCGCACCGGTTCCTCGATCCAGCTCACGCCCTCGCCGTCGAGCACGCGCCCGCGGCGGATCGCCTCCGGCGTCGCGAGCGACTGGTTGTAATCGACCATCAGCGCGGCGTCGTCGCCCAGGTGCTTGCGGGCGGCTCGCACCACGGCGAGATCTTCGGCCAGCGTCGGCCAGCCGACCTTCACCTTCAGTGCCTTGAAGCCGGCCGCGACGGTTTTGGCCGCGGCATCGGCCGCCTCGCCCGGCGGGATCATGCCGAGGCTGTTGTAGGCAGGGATCGGGCGCGGCCGGCTGCCCAGCATCTCGGCGAGCGGAACACCGGCGCGCACGGCGAGCGCATCCCACGCCGCCATGTCGACGCCAGCCACCGCGACGCCCTGGAGGCCACGCGTGCCGAACAGCGTCATGCGCGAGCGCATCGTCTTGTCGAGCTCGATCGGGGCCAGGACATCGCCCTTGACGATCTCGCCGAGCGCCACCACCAGCTCACGCAGCGGCGCCAGCGTGAAGGCGTGGTATCCGAAGAGGTACGAGCGTCCGACGATGCCCTCGTCGGTGGTCAGGTCGATGAGTAGCAGTGGCGCCTGGGTCACGTGCCCCGAAGCGGTCCGGACCGGCGGCTCGAGCGGTGCGACGACG